>ERZ773233.438-NODE-438-length-28207-cov-10.272094_pt1 | contig 28207 bp, 16 predicted proteins | sample MGYA00580991_ERZ773233 | MGnify/ENA primary metagenome ERZ773233 (study PRJEB29015, sample SAMEA2738178) | human oral metagenome | biome: human oral; feature: human-associated habitat; material: saliva | place: China | collected 2161 ...
TGTTCTCTTTGAATGTAATACCATAAAGGCGTGTAGCCAAACCAAAGACACCCTTGATCACATTTCCTAACTCTAAGTAAGGACGAAGCATCTCTGGGTCAAGGTCATATTTCTTCTTTTTCAGCAACTGACTATAATATGCTACATCCCAAGGCTCCATCTTAAAGGCTGCACCCTCTTCCTCTTTAGCTAAAGTTTCAACTTCTTCACGTTCCTGAATAGCCTTTGGTTTATAAGCATCAATAAGGTCATTAAGAAGTTTATACACATTCTCAACCTTCGTAGCCATGCGATGTTTCATCACATAGTCAGCAAAGGTATCATAACCAAGAAGTTGTGCCATCTCTCTACGAAGATTTATCAGGCGCTTACAAAGTTCAAGATTATTTGTGTCGTTATCTTTTATACAAAGCGTATTGCGTGCCATATAGAGGTCTTTACGCAATTCACGCTGAGTACTATACATCATAAATGGTCCAAAACTCGGAGCATCCAAAGTAAACACCCAACCCTCTAACTCATGCTCTTTAGCAGCTTCCTGTGCTGCATCACGTGCTGTATCAGGTAGACCATCAAGCTGTTGCTCATCTGTAATGTGCAGAGTATATGCTTTATTTTCTTTCAATACATTCTGTGAAAACTGCAGTGAAAGCATAGATGCCTCCTCGGTAAGCTTACGCAAACGGTCTTTCCCAGCTTCATCCAATAACGCACCACTACGTACAAAGCCCTCATAACTTTTCTCCAACAGACAGTTTTCCTCTGGTGTCAACTTTCCATGATGTTCATAAACATACTTAACACGCTCAAATATCTTTGGATTTAAGCTAATATCATTACTGTGCTTAGTGAGAATTGGACTCATCTTCTGTGCCAAAGCATCCATTTCGTCATTGGTTTCAGCACTGAGCATATTAAAGAATACACTCTCCACACGACTCAGAAGATCATAGTAATGCTTACGTCCTTTAACCTCATCCTCTGGTATAATCGTATTCTCAAAGGTTGGTTCATCGGGGTTATTAATAATCTTCTCAATCTGCTCGTCCTCACGGCGAATACCTTCCATCATTGCCTCTTCATAATCAGCAAGAGCAATACGGTCGAAAGGTGCCGTGTTATGCGGTGTATCGTAAGGTAGGAAGAAAGGATTTACACGCTCTTTCTTCCCTGAAATATTATCTGTCATTTCTTTTTTTGCTTTCTCTTAATTTAATTTACAAAGATAACTCAAAAAAAGGAAAAAGACTATATAAAGAGGTGGAATTTAACGCAATTTTTGTTCTATATCACACGTAAAGGAATAAGTTTCTATGGCTTGAAAGTAGTATCGCTCAAAAATACTAATATCAAATCAAACATTGGTAAGCTAACATCTTAATTCCACAGCACTTTTTTGTTATTCCGCTAAATGGATAGATTATATCCCATTAGGTTTATATAAAAGGGATAGACTACAAGATATAATGTAGAAAAGACAAATTAAAATATGTCTATCCATTAGCATGTCTTGTTGTCTTCTACAAACAGCTTATTCTCTTATCAATCGATATCTGTAAACTATTTTCATGCGACTTAAAACCAACACATGCTCTTTTGCCTGCTAAAAGACACCTAATTGACTTGCAAAAGATGCTCTTTTGGAGTGTTACTAACGCCCTTTTGAAGTCCAATTAAGCACCTTTTCTTCTACGACTTTATAACTAATTGATTTTCTGTTAGTTGTAAACTTGCTTTTTACACGTGTTTTTGTCTTTATTTATAGATATTATATTCGAAATTATGTAATGATTTTTCAGAGTCTTATCTACATTTTTGAAGTGTTAAAATAAAAAAAAGGTGGCTACGTTGGAGAGTGATAATAGAATAGACAATTGACAGTCTTGACAATATTTTTATTTAATGAATAACCTCGGTTTTACCGTTAAAGCTATACGAAAAGCATCCACGCATTTAACGGAAGAACTGGAATTAATCCTCCAAAGCAGTGAGAATGTCGGATTTTATTTGTACTTTTGCCATTGTCTGTTGCTTAATTTAAGGCTTTCTTCCGACACTAAGTAAAGTGAATTCCGTGGCAAGACAAAATCCTGAACAGCTTTTATTGCTCAGATACATATTATTACTTAAATTAAATCATTGCGGAATTAGAATTATAATGAAAAGAATATTTCATTTAGCAATTATGTTTAGCGTTGCACTCTCTGCAAATGCTACTGACGTAAAGGATGGGCTTACCATCTGGTTTGATAGGCCTACTACGCTGGCAAACAAGGCTATATGGTGGGGGAATACCCCTGAATTATGGAAAGATGGGAAAAAGCCTATATCAGCTGGCGATACTGCTCAGAATCCAGATGCTGACTGGGAGTCTCAATCTCTCCCGCTTGGAAATGGTAGCTTAGGTGCCAATATTATGGGCTCTATAGAGGCTGAGCGCATCACATTCAACGAGAAAACCTTGTGGCGAGGCGGTCCAAATACGTCAGCTGGTGCCGATGCATATTGGAATGTGAATAAGCAGTCGGCACATTATCTGAATGAAATCCGTCAAGCATTCATCGAGGGTGACGAAAAGAAGGCTGCGTTGCTGACACGCAAGAACTTCAATAGTACTGTTCCTTATGAATCTTGGAAAGAAAACCCTTTCCGCTTTGGTAATTTCACCACTATGGGTGAGTTTTATATAGAGACAGGGTTGAGTTCTATCGGTATGAGCGAGTATAAGCGTGCACTTTCTTTGGATTCGGCGTTGGCAACGGTACAGTTTAAGAAGGATGGTGTGAGATATGAGCGTAACTATTTCATCTCCTACCCGAATAATATCATGGTTGTACGTTTCAAGGCAGACCAACCAGGCAAGCAGAACTTAGTATTCAGCTACGAATCAAACCCAGTATCGACTGGTAAGATGGAAGCAGATGGAAGCAATGGTTTGGTATTCAAGGCACATCTTGACAATAACCAGATGGAGTATGTAGTCCGCATCCAAGCTCTGAATCAAGGTGGTACCATCAGTAATGACAATGGGAAGCTGAGTATCAATGGTGCTAACGAAGTTGTTTTCTTGATTACAGCGGACACAGACTATAAGGTTAACTTCGCTCCAGACTTTAAGAACCCTCGAACATACGTCGGTGTGAATCCATCAGAGACAACTGCTGCATGGATGAAAAAGGCTGTGGCAGAAGGTTACGATGCTTTATTTCAAGCACATTACAAGGATTATGCCTCTTTGTTCAACCGCGTTTCATTGACGCTGAATGATGGACAAAAAACTCAAGACATCCCAACCCCACAGCGTTTGATAAACTATCGCAAAGGTAAGGAAGATTATTACTTAGAGGAACTATACTACCAGTTTGGCCGCTATTTGCTGATTGCCAGCTCACGACCTGGCAACCTACCAGCCAACCTGCAAGGTATCTGGCACAATAATGTAGACGGACCATGGCGAGTAGACTATCACAACAATATCAACATACAGATGAACTATTGGCCAGCAGGCTCTACAAACTTATCAGAATGTACGCTTCCGCTGATAGATTTCATCCGTACGTTAGTCAAACCGGGTGAGAAGACAGCGAAAGCTTATTTCGGTGCAAGAGGTTGGACGGCTTCTATCTCTGGAAACATCTTCGGATTCACTGCACCATTGGAAAGTGAAGATATGTCATGGAACTTCAATCCTATGGCTGGTCCGTGGCTTGCTACTCATGTGTGGGAATACTACGACTATACACGAGATAAGAAGTTCTTGAAAGAGGTGGGATATGACCTCATCAAGAGTAGTGCTATTTTTGCCGTTGATTATCTATGGAAGAAGCCAGATGGTACTTATACAGCAGCACCTTCAACCTCGCCAGAGCATGGACCGATAGATGAAGGTACGACCTTCGTACATGCGGTAATCCGTGAAATCTTGATGAATGCTATAGATGCTTCGAAAGTCTTGAATGTAGATAAAAAAGAGCGTAAGCAATGGGAAGAAGTGTTGAGAAAGATTGCACCCTATAAGGTAGGACGCTATGGTCAGTTGTTGGAATGGTCGAAGGACATTGACGATCCAAACGATCAGCATCGCCATGTGAACCACTTGTTCGGCTTACATCCTGGACATACTGTTTCACCTATCACAACGCCAGCATTGGCAGAGGCATCAAAGGTGGTACTGAATCATCGTGGTGACGGTGCTACAGGATGGAGTATGGGATGGAAGCTTAACCAGTGGGCACGCCTGCATGATGGAAACCGAGCATATAAACTCTTTGGAAACTTGCTGAAGAATGGTACATTAGATAACCTTTGGGACACTCATCCTCCTTTCCAGATTGATGGTAACTTTGGTGGTACAGCTGGTGTAACCGAGATGCTGATGCAAAGTCACATGGGCTTTATCCATTTACTGCCAGCATTGCCAGATGCTTGGAAAGATGGAGAAGTGAAGGGTCTTTGTGCTAAGGGTAACTTTGAATTAGACATCCGCTGGAAGAACGGTTGTTTATCTTCCGTTACTATTCTCTCAAAAGATGGTGGCAACTGTGAGTTAAGATACAAAGATGACAAGTTTGTATTGAAGACAGTCAAGAGTAAGACCTATACTTTAAATTATATCAATGGAAAGTTTGTGCCGGTTAATGGTTAAGTGTATTACTGCATAAAGAAAGAGGAATCTTGACATAAGTGATAAAAAGTGACCTAAAATGGGTCATTTTTTGTCACTTATGTTGTATAATAAGAAGGACTCACATAGAGAGAGATAAACAACGGGATAAAATACAGAAAAGTTAGATAAATACAATGTCTACCCATTACCATGTCTTTTTGTCCTCTACAAATTATTCCAATGTCAATCGTTGTTTGTAAACTATCTTCAATTAATTCAAAACTAATACATGCTCTTTTGGCTTCTAAAAGATGCCCTTTTGAACTCTTACTAACGCCCTTTTGAAGTCTAATTAATTGTCTTTTTCTATGTGAATTTATAACTAACTGATTCCCTGTTTGTTACAAGCTTGTTTTTTTATACGTGTTTTTGCCTTTGTTTATAGCTGTTTTATCTGAAAATATGTCATGATTTTTCAGGCTGTTATTTATTTTTTAAAGTATTAAAATGAATATTTCTTTCTATGTCAGAGGATGATAGTAAAATAGGTTCTTAGACAGTCTTGGCCATGTTTTTATTTGGCGAAACCTTCTCTTCTTCTATTTAAGTTATATGAAGTTGTCCATGTATTTAAAGAATGAACTCTTTTTAGCTGTGTCTGATGAGAGTTGCAATGAAAGCTGATTTTTATAAAGGGATTACAAAAGGTTTAGATTCCTTTTTGTCATATAAGCCAAATACTATTCTTCAAAAGGTCTATAACGTTTTAAAAGGTACATATAGGAGTTTGCAAAGAACGCTTATGGATGTTGTTTATTATCTTCACTTCTGGGTATTCTAAGGCTATTTTATCATTGCTTTTTGTGAATTTTATTACCTGACTATAAACCATTTTCCCAATAAATATGTATTTCCCCATGTTATTGAAGTTTAATAGCAGACGTAAAAGTAAAAAAGGCTGAAATCCGAGTGAGGATTTTAGCCCTTAACTTATATATCTGGGAAAATACTGGATAGTAATAGTACTAAATATACTTTTCTTAATTATACTTATCTTATATCAGTATTATAATGCCTCCATAAAATCTTCAGAATTTACAAATGGTCCACTTAAAGAGAGTCCTGGATAATCATTCATGTTGAAATTCTTTTCAATGTCACATGATTTGCAGAAAGTATTGTATAACTTAACCTCATTATAATTGATATCTTCGTCAATGATAATCATCTTTCCCATCATTTTTGCTACTTCATTTTTTAAGGTAACAGATAATTCTCTGATAGTAGATAGGGCTTGAAGGGTGAGTAAACTATCTACATCTGATTGAAAGTTCCCATCCAGATTGAATGATTTGATGACTTCGTTCATGTATTCTACCTCATTGTCATTTACAATACTATCAGCATGTAGGATTTCCGATAGAACTTTGATGATTGCAACTTTTGCATTATATGTTAGTTTTTCCATATTTTATTTACTTTTCATACTCAAACATACCCAGTTCCAAGTTTTTTTCCCTTTGTTATAATCGTATACAATCAAACATTTTACATCTTGACCATCAACGACTCTATATTTTCTGACAAGCTTTGATGGTACAAAACATTTCTTGTTATCATAGTGTACGAAGGCAAAGTCCCATTCCTCTCTTTTCTTTATTTTACCATCTATGAATTTTGCATATGATAAATCTGTAGGGACTTTTGCCTTGTTAGCATTTAGTATTTTGGGATGCCCATTGCTATCTATGATATAATTTATTTTCAGTACAGTGCCTTCCCCAACTTTGAGTCTTAGCTTTTGAGACATTCTTTTCTCTTGACCGTAAATCATATATGCCTTTTGAGTTTTTTGATCAACAAAAGTCACAATGGCTATGGCTTCTTTTGTACCTTCACACAGAATATCGTTAGTAATACTCTGATAGTCTATGGAATCGCCGCTATTAGGAGTGACCAAGTTAATCCAAGATTGATGAATCCAACAATCTATCTCATACGGCACATGCCAACCTTGGGATAGATAGCATTGAGTTACTTTGTCAATCTGAAATTTAGCATAATCAAGCATGTTTCTTTGAATGTAAAGGGAGGCAAGTTTAATCCTTACCTTACCAAGGAAATTCTCTTTTGCATGACAATGTACAGCACGAAGCAGGCAAGCCAATTGTTTGTCAGGCTCATTTGTAAACACTTCGCTCAGCAGTTGCCATACCCAGAACTCCGTCACTTTCTTTCTTGCAAAAGGAATGATAACTTTGAGAGCTTCTTCAGGGGTACTTCCTAATGACAGGAGCAACTTTCCATAGAAATAACCAGGATAGGTCATTTCTGGATGGGTGTTCATTAAATTATCAAGCTTGGGCAAGAATTTTTTAATGCGTTCTATGTCTTTAAGAAGTAATAATGCCTTGGAATGTGCAATAAATGCACGTTCTGCTACGGACATGATTAGTTTACCATTTGCAGCTTTATATGGTTTATAATCTTCCTGTGTCAGGTTGCTAAGATTCCACCAATCAATGAAATCAGCTGTTTCTACCCAATTTGCACACTTGATAACACTTTGTAGAAGGAATGAATACGCCTTAGAAGGGCTAAAGGTGTAGTCTTTAAGCTTCGAGAAAATGGTAGATAGTTTAGCTGGCGTATTAACATCAGTAGGGACTACATGATGATAAATAAGCCCTGCAATTTTGAATAGCACATTGTCAAAGAGTATATTGTCTGCTGGTATAGATAACAAATTCAAGGCTTTCAACTCATCTATATGAGTAATCATGCTTTGGTAATTGCCAATATCAGCATCATTTTTCATCTGATAATTCAATGCCCAAGCCATTTCACGATGTACCCAAAGGGCTGTCGGGAACTGCTCTAAATCTGTTTTGGCCAACTCATAGGCTTCTTGAATTTGACCAGCCTTGCACATTGTCGTAATTTCTTTTATCGTTGCCATAGGTGTTGTAATATCTCTAACAGTGAATTTAATTTATCATCATCTGCTCCAAGAGTAGAATACGGAGTAATAGTTGATATGATGTTCTTCTTATTGTACATGAGTTTGATATATGCGTATGAACATAATGTCTTGAAGCAATATATCCATGTATAATTTTCTTGATATATGTTTGTGTTACATATACCTAATTCTTTACATGCAGCTTGTATAACTTCGTGAATGGCTTCGAATCCTAAATCTTGTGGCTTGTATTCGAACCGAATGTTGTAATTCGATTCATCTGTCAAGTAGCACATGACTTGTTCTGCATTTACACAACTGCCTTGTGGCTGGAATGTATATTGACCACTGTTGTTATAGTACCCATTATAGATTTCTATTCCATTTGGAGAATTGATGTAGTAATCGTCACGGTGTTGTAGACATCTTACGTTGCTAATCGTAAATTCAGTATCTTGCAGATTATTATATACTGACCAGAACTTCGCTTTTTGAAATACTTTATCATTTAATCCAGGATAAGGAGTATCTTCAATTTCTTCTAATGAATAGAATTGATTAGGTATTTTAGATATTTTTTGAGTAGGATTCAACTTGATAAAGAAATTCAATCTTGTCTTCTTCAAGGTTTTAGGTTCAAGCAGAGCGTATTCTTTCTCTTGATCTTCAGTATTGTCAGATTGAGAAATAATTTTGATAGGACTAATCAAGTTGTTTAATGATTCCTGTTCTTCAGAAATGATATCCTTGATAACTTCCTCTGTTCTTCCAACAGGGATGGTGAGATTTGAAGCTTCAGTAGGTACAATGGAGTTAGGCTGTTCTATATTCATCTCATAGGCTTCATTGATTGGTCGGGCGGGTTGAACGTTATCAATTGCATCTTCATCACCATCAGTTAGCATTTGTTCTTCACACAAATATAGTTCCTCTTTCGGACGAGTTACCGCAACATAGTGTAGGTTGCGTTCCTGAATATTCTCCCAATCCAAGTCACGTTTATATGGTAGTTTGTTATATTCAAGAATGAACACACGGTCGTTCTCCAACCCCTTTGCTCGATGAATCGATGAAATCTTGATTGCTTCGTCACCAGGATAGGAGAGCATATACTTTAATCGTGTTAGAATACTCTGAACTGTATTCAGATGCCAGTCGTAAAATTTCTTCTTAAGAAAGTTCAAGGTATCCTCCATATCTCTTACTTCTTCCTTGATAAGTATATTGCGAATAATGCTGTCTACATTTCTCTTTTCATAATGTATACGTTGCTCGTTACGTTCTCTTGTCCGTTCAAAAAAGATATCAATCATATCTTCTGTCAGGATTTTACGCAACTCGTATGGCGTAAAATACCTCTTATAGTTACCCATAAATTCTTGCAACTCGTCAGGATGTATTTTAACTTTGAGATCTTTGGCTATTAACTTTAAGGCCATTGCCATCAATGGTTTACGAGCACGACAAATTACCAAATCTCCTTTCTTGATGTTATGGATAACCTCTCGTTGGGGGATTTTATATAATTTGCCTGGGTATTGTTTGAACCCATTTATGTCAGGACGTAATGATTTTGCCAATTGAATAACGGACTGAGGACATCTGAAGCAATCAGTCAATTCAAGTAGAGTACAGTTGAACGTATCCTTCACTCGCTCAAATGACCGGCAATCTGCTCCTGCAAAACCATAGATGGCCTGATATGGATCACCAACAGCTAATAGTCTTCCATCTTCTCTGAGATATTGTTTGACAACGTAAAGTTGTGCTTTGGAGAGATCTTGACACTCGTCCACAAATACAAAACCATACTTATTATTCGAAGTCAAGTTAAGAGCGTAAGGTAGATACAGCTGGTCAGTGTAGTCAATAATACCATGAGATACTGCCATAGAATTACCTTCCTTCAGCAGTTTCTGATGGGCTTCGAAATAGCAATTTAATTCTTCAGTATAGGTCTCCTGTTTGTATTCCCATGGGGCAAAGATCCCAAAATGACGAACCATTGTATCGTAACGCTCTCTACAGTTTTCTTCAAGAGTAGATCTATATTTTTGATTGATGTCAAGCAGCCGTATGACGATTTTTCTTACATACTGTTGACCTTCATTGAGTGCATTTTTATCATCCCAGCTTAGATTATCACGCATTTCGTCAAGTTGCTTCAACTCAGCCACAGTACGATGCTCGTGGTATTCAAGAATCTTGTTAATGGAAGGAGCCAATGTTTTAAAGAATTCTGGGTTCTTTATTATTTCATAGTATTTTCTGTCATTGAGTTTATAATTCTTTGTAGCTCTAAGCATCTGGAATCCCAAACTGTGGATGGTGCTAACCTTGACATTCTTTTTAGCAGCGTGGAATTTCTTCTGAAGTTCCTTGCGAATACTGGTATTGAATGCACAATAAATGACATCATCAATATTAGGGATATGGAGTACACAGCCCATAAGTGTGGTAGTTTTACCAGCTCCAGCAACAGCATCAATAATACCATTTCCAGTTCCATTTTTTATAAAATCAAAAATTTTTTGTTGTGCGGCAGTCGTTTTATGCGCCATATTTTAGTTATTTTAGGTAAACATTCCTGAACTTGGTGTCGTTGACAACTTACACCATTGTCAAAGTTGAAGCCCGTCAGTTCTTCTTCAGCGAAAGGGAGACGGTTATGGTAGTCACGGTATGCCTCACTTTACTTGTGCTCTGGAGAGTTTGGGTTTGCATCTTTTATTTTCATTTCGTTTTACTTCTGAATGAGTTATTCGATGTGGAGCTATGAGCCTATTTTTAGGCATTTGTGCGGTGTATATAAGGCAAGCACCTTTCTTTTATGTTGTCAAACAAAAGTATACAGCTGCAAATATAGTTATTTACTCTGAAATTTCATTCTTTTATTTTCAAAAAATGGTTTATATAATAACAATGTATTTAAAAAGTTCTGCTCTCTTTTGTTTATTTAGGAGGAGTGGAACTTTTTAAGTTCACTGTTGTTATATAAGAGAAAATGTCTCTAAAATAAGCATACAGTTATCATAATAAGTCAGATTTTCTCTTAGATACTAAGCCGACTTTTATTTCCCTTATTAGTTTGTAGGAGTACTTATTTTCAGACTCACAACCTTCTATGTCTTTACCTATTCATATATGAGTGGTTGTACAAGATAGGAAGCAAAAGTCGTTTATAATAAAAACAGTCATATCTCAGTAGATGATACCGTGATATGACTGTATTCTATAAAGGTTTTAGAGCCTTAGCTCCTATCTTTTACTGCAGATAAAAGCTTAACGTACTACATGCTTAATCACCTTGCCATTAGACAGTTTGATGATATTCAGACCCTTTACAGGACGGCTGATACGCTGACCTGCTGCGTTGTAGCGTGCCACCTCAACAGCATCAGCTGATGATGAAAGAGAAGAAATAGCCGTTGTAGTTGGCTCCTCACCCACAAAGGTAACCTCTTCAGGAAGGTCCAACTGCTCCTCATAATCTTCCACCAGTGACTCTGGTACAAATACCTTTTCAATGTTTGGACAGTCTGCAAAAGGCTCGTTGTCGAAGTCTGGTACTTTTGAAGAAGTGAAACGAATCGTCTTTAGATTAGAACACTTGTTAAAAGACTTGTCATTGAGGTGATTGAGCGTAGAAGGGAAATTAACCTCAGTCAGTGCTGTACTGGTGAAGGCATAGCTTCCAACCTCTTCCAGATTCTCTGGAAGCGTACATTCCTTCAGAGCCTTGCAGTTGCTAAAAGCATACAGTTCAATTTTCTTAGCAGTCTTAGGCAACTTTACACTGGTAAGTTTTGTGCAGTTATAGAACATATAAAAACCTACCACGTTATCTTCTGCATTATTATAATACTTTGTAGACAACCCTCTTTTTACCTTATAATAGTTACTTCCACCCGCAACGATGTTTGCATTAGACAAATCAAGTGTTGTAAGTTTGCCTTCGGTCTCATACCCATCAACATCTCTACCTACCATCTCTCTAAGGAAAAGAACGTCAGTACCATTAATAGGACCAGAAACTGTCAGCGAAGTCAGACTATTCTTCTCTGCTGTAGTGATATGCTTAGAAAGCTCACCTGCCTTTGTTAACGTCACTGTCTTCTGAGCAAAAGATGCTGAACAGATTAATGTCAGTGCTATGATAAGCACATTTTTCCTGAATGTAAATAATTGCATAATTGTTTTTTTTAAATAATTGATTGATAATTTACTTTTGATTTTATATATGACCCGCCTGACAAGCGGTAAGTCGACAAGTCCTGACGGGTCTTATTTTTTACCTGAAAACTTCTTATTTCTTCTCGTAAGGAATCACAAACTTAAATCCTCTGCCACGCAGAACGACATCCTTCTCTCTTACTTCCTCAACATAGAGTTTATATTTACCTTCCTTAATCTTTGTGGAAGCAAACTCGTTTGGATAGAGCATAGAGAGAGAAACATCTACCTGCGTACCGACAACAGGATTGACCACGGCAGGTGTGATCTTCAATACCCTGCGCGAGGTGTAAGGACGTGCACCGTTACAGAGCCAGACACCGACACCGGGACGACGCACTGCCATCACCGTGTTCATCTGCTCATAAAGACTGTGAGAAGTAGTACCATAGATACCTACACGGTTGGCTGTACCTTCGCAACGAACCACAACTTTAAGAGTCTTCTCGCGCTTGTCCTGCGAGATAATCCTTATCTTTGCTTCACCTTCATAGTGGGCTTGCACTTCAAGGATATTTGTCTTCGCATTCCATTTCGCATCTATAATCTTATCAGGGTCATCTATCTTTAAGTCGACAACATCACCACCACCATTCAGACTGATAAACTTACTTTCGTCACGAGGATAAAGTCTGATTTCAGACTGACTGATACTGAGTTCTGGTACAACGACATTGATGTTTACCACCTTTTTGTAGTCACCAGAGATAATCGTGGCATAGGTGTTACCTTCGAGAATACCATTGATGCGCAAGGTGTCTTTACTGATAGAAACACCAGCCACCTTTGAGTCAGCCACATTGGCAATATACTTACCGTTTCCGCCTTGCAGCAGAATCATACGGGTAGTAAGCTTATTCAATGTTACCTCCTTGAGATCATCGGCTCCTACCTGAATCTCCCTGTCATCTGATGCATCCTCCTTACAAGCTACAAAGCTAACTCCACAGCAGAGGAGTAATAAATAAAAAAGTATTTTTTTCATTGTTAGTCGACATTCAGTTTATATTCAATTTCCCACTTACGTTCTGGGGCTTCCTCTATTTCAATCTGCAGGATATGACGCCCCTTGCTTGGGAAAGTAAGAACACTTCCCTCTGGTGTAACGCTCACTCCATCAATCTTATAGGTGATGAGTGCATCAGGATTTGCCAGATCGTTATAATAAAGACGTAATGTCTGTGGACAAGCTCCGTCTTCACGTATAGTATAGAGGTAAGGGATTCTACCCTCATAGTCAGCATTCTCACTCATTTGTATTGTACGCTCGCTGACTACCTGAGAAGGCTTTGAGGTCTCCTCGCCCTTGATAGTAGTCACGGTGAAACGATAAGAAGTGTTTGGTGTAAGCTTTTCGACAACGTAAGAAGTTCCTTCTGTCTTTGCTATCACCTTGTCGTTACAACGTATCTCATAAGTCACACCCGTTTCAGAGACAGCAGCCCATGACAGCTCTACCTCACGCTGTTGCACCTGTGCCTTGACAGCAGTTGGTGCAGCAAGTGTCGGTTCTTTCTGAGCTTCCTTAGTCTGCATGAAAGAGATGTCGTCAAAGAGGATATAACCACCATCGTTCGCTGAGGCGTCGTATTCGATTTCAAAGCCAATACCCGCCTTGTCAACACCAGCAGGAGCAGTTAGCGTAATCGTTTTCTGCTGCCATTCGCTTGTGAAACGTGTGACCTTCTCGCTACTTAGACGGTCCTTTCTCACGATCTTATTTCCCTTGTACCAATCGACGATTGCAACAATATTTGGATTCTTCGCCTTACCCTTATACCAGTAAGAAAGCTTGTACTCGCCCTCTGCCTTGATATTGATACAGTTGATATTGAAGTCTTTGTCACGTGAGTAGAAGGAATGACCATTAGGGTAAACCTTTATAGCGAACTCTCCACTGTGTGCATCTTTCACCCTTGAGTAGCCCAGCTGATCACTGATATACCAGAAAAGTGGCTTCTGATAAGGATTGAAGGCTTCTGCTTCTTCTTCCTCCTCTTCTTCCTCGTCGCCCTCATCATCATCATTGTTGACGGGAGGTGCTACAGGCTGTGCATACTCCTCAAAGCCACCATTGCGCAAGAGTTCCTTGTTCAGCTGTGCTCTACCTATAAGTGGCAGCAACAGCAGCGCTATAATGAAATAAAATTTATGTGTCATAACTTATATGCTATTTGTTTAATATGAACGTTTTACGTCGTTAAGTGTTAAGCCGTATGCCTTGCCTATCTCTGCAGCGACGTGCTTGAGTGAACCTGGCGTAGCCTCATCTTTTAAGAGACGCTCCTTATCCCAAAGTCCGTTACCAGCAGTCAGTTCGTTGATATATGCCATCACTTGGCCATAACTCAAATGAGGTTTGCCCGATTCCTGCACCGTGAATTGTAAGCCATAGACAGCACCACAGCCTTGTGAAAGGAAAACCAGCGCATTGTTGATATCCTCCTCCAGATTGCCCACCGTAATATCACTCACCAGCAGGTTCATTGCTCTTACAGCCGCCACCTTCGATAGTTCAGCCCTTATTACTTGCAGCTGCTGCAACACTTCCTCATAACGATACTCTGTCAAGGCCAATCTGCCACGAGCAAAAGCATTGTAGAGCTTGATACGGCTCTCACGCAATACAGGCAATCCACCAGCCTGCACGTAAGGCAACCAATACTGATAATAGCCGTAGGCAAGGTCCCAGTGATGTTCTAACTCTGTATAATTGCGTCCCGGTAGTAGGGCAATACGTTCATGTTCTGTGCGCAGACGGGCATCCTTGTAAAGGCTATCGTTGAGGTGTACGTTTAAAACCTTGTCTAAGTAGATACCTCCCCAGACAATACCATTGAACATTTCAGCAACGATTAGTCCCTTTTCGTTGGCGAAGGCAATATTCACATCGCCGATGTGGATACCTACATAGCCTCCTTCACCCTGTACAGCTCTATGATTTCTATAGGTTCCAGGACTTGGTTGTCCCATTCCGCTAAGCTTTCCAGTGGTCTCGAAGATATCTTCCACATCTTTCAGAATACGTGTTCTATCAGCCTTATGGAGCGATGAAGCTGCTAATTCTTCCTGTGGTTTCAAACCAAACTCACCATCATTATAGTATCCTTTGACACGTGCCATCGTGCCTTCATACATGATGTTAGCCGGTCTGAGATAGCTACTGTAGATATAGTCGAGTGGGTCACGAAGCAGACTACATTCGAGATAGTCCACGCTGCTACTTCCGTTGCGCTTAAACTGATAGGAAGGGTCAGGAATCTGTGGTTCTCGGTAAGCCGATTCTACTGTTTCTCCTTCCCACTGACTGCATGATGATAGTGCCGAAACCAGTAGGAGCAGGAGACTATATATAAAAGTTTTCTGTTTCATTCTTTTGTATATTACGGGAGGATGATATAAGCGCAGAAGGGTGCCTTAATCTTATCAATACCCTCTTGATTCTGATATTCGTGTACGGCTAAGGGCTTTACGATGGTGAAGCCGTCTTCTGACACAGCCGAGATGGTGGCGTGCACAGAAGAGTTCTGAGGACCGACACCGTTCACCCAGAGATACATCGGGAAGCCTGACTGCGCTGTGAAAGTCACGGTATGTTCCTTATTGTTTGTCAGCAGGAAGTCTGTTCCCTGTGCACGCTTGTCAGTTGCTATCGTACGTAATTTCTTATCCGTATCAACATAGCGGATGACATAGCGTGAATCCACTTTGCCAGCTTTGCCAGCCTCATCCGTACTGGTGTGTTCCTTGAATGAGCAGGTCAGCGTAACCTTATAGGTTCTAACGTTTTGTGTGATTTCAACGCCAGGGTAAACAAAGTCAGATACAGAGGCGTATGGGTCGCCCAGCTGTACAACTTGGTCTTCATACGATATCTTCGGCTTCTCTATTCCACCAAAGGGAAAGAGCTTATTATAATCTTCCTCTGGATAATCCTCGCTGCTTCGTGAACAACCCACGGCAAGCAGTGCGAGGAAGAGAACAGCATATTTACTTCGTATCATTTTCATTACTTTTACTTTCTTATTGGTTCGTTATGTCTTCAATGGTATTATTCCACTGGAGCATCGTAAATCTCTGCACGGATACCCGTGAATTCTCCTTCGGGATGGAGGTGCTTGCTGACAAGACGGCTACGACGTAGAAGTGGGTCATAAACCGAAACAAGTTCTGCTACAAAGCGGTCGCCAACACGCTCAAAGTCGAAGAACATGGTCTTGCTATCGTAACGTAACCCAGCACGGAAGGTGAGTCCCTGTTCTGTACCAGAGTAGCCAGAGCCTAAACCAGTTATCTCCTTTGCAGGATAGTCTGGTATCGGGTTCTTCTTCTGGGTGAAGAGGAAGAGATAATATTTCTTTTCTTCTATTTCTCTCAGCAGTGCCTCGTTGGTCTCTACTTTGCGCTTAATATAGAGGTCACTACGGAAATAGGTGCGGCCACCTCGATGGATAAGCAACTGTGGATTAATCATCTGCTCAAAGAAAGTACGGTTCTCGTAGGCCTTCTGTACCGTCAGTAGTGTGTCCTCCGTGCTTTTTAGTTTCGTGAAGACAATATACTCACGGGCTGGCTGTAGATAGGAAGCTGTGCGGAACACCAGTTCTCCATCCTCATTCTTACCCACATAAAGGAAGTCGGAAGAGCCCGCAAAACGATCATTGACCAGCTGGTGCAGGTAGTTATAGGTAATGAAGCTCAACTGTGTATAGCTGTTTCGGCTGACAAGGTACTCACTTCTCTGTGCAGTTGCTACTGATTGAGCAGTGTAGTCAGCACGCATCTCTACCGTGTTATCAGCATTGAACTTCATCGTAAAGCAGTCACCACCATAACCATAACGGCCTCTGAATCCGCTGTGTGGTATCAGTTCTGAGGGATTAGAGAATAACAGTGAGTCTGTCTTTGGGAAATAGATTACCCTCCAACCGTGTGGTGCGTTTACAAGTTCATCTTTCAGGGATGCAATGCTTTCGCTGCTGCGTTGTGATGGTGACTTATCGAAGACATCATCATTGGACGAGCAGGCTGCCAGTAGCAACAGAGGCAGCATTAAGCAGTATTGGAATATATTTCTGTAATTCATTTCTTTAATGCTGTTTTACGTAAGAGTATAGTCTGCGGACACAGATATCCTGCATTTGCTTGAGGTTGATCTGCCAAGACTTTTGTACATACTCATTGACAAAAGCCTGCTTCGCCATAAATTCCTTGTAAGCCTGTTCGGCCTCCTTGGCGTAACGCTGTGATACCTCTGGGTCGATGTCCGTATCAGGAGTCTGAGCGGTAAGGGCCGCGTCAGCCAGTTCCTTAGGCTTAGAGGTAAGCGTCGCACTGATGATTTCAGCAAAGTCATCTTCAGCCGAAAGGAAGGAGAGCATCGTATAGAAGCCACGTTTGTTGGCATAACCATCAAGTCCGAACTTCTCCTTTCCTGTACGGGCATAGCTCAGTGGGGCAGATATCAACTCCGTTGAACCTGTATAACGGTTGCCACTAATGCTGAGGAATTTGTCACGGTTATAGGGTATCAGCTGCATAAGACGTTTAGCCAACTGATGATGTACGCTGCGCATAAGGACATAGACTTTATCGGAATCACTTGCCTCAAAGTTATTGACGTGGTAAAGACACATCTCTGCCGCTGTCAAGCGGTGGTTATAGAGTCGCTCTACACCGTTCTCATCAGGATTAGCTCCACCATAGAGATAGAGTCTGATGGGTGCACGTCCTCGCAGGAAGCCCTTCCCGCCAACCTCGTCCAGTTCGTATGTTTCCAGTCCGAGTGTCTTCACGGCTTCAAGCACGGCACGCACCTTTTCTATCTTTGGCGGATAGATGAATGTACCCGTTGCACTTGCATTCTTCTCCCAGCGGTAGACCACCTCAATGCCGTATGGCTTTGTGATATTGTCGAGAATCCACTTGTCAAGCTCAGTGCTCTCTATTTGTTTTCTACCCTCATCAACCACACTTCTGTCGTTCAGCTTTTCGTCACCACATCCTACAAGGATGACTGCTACGAGGAGGGCTATAAATATCTTCTTCATATTTGTTTGATTACTTTTTTTGTCAGTTATAAGACAGTGTGACAACCTGTTATACTGACTGTTATGCTTTATATTCTTTCACCTTATCTGATAGGCTCATTACGCTCCCTTGGATTAGGTGCAAGACCACGCTGGATAGCCTCAGCAGGTATCTGTAGAACCTTGCGAGGGTCATCTTTCTCCAATGGGAAGTAGTATGAACTCTTTGAAGAACGTTTCACTGCCAGATGGAAACGGCGGATATCAAACCAGCGAAGTCCTTCCTGATAGAATTCCTTACGACGGAAGTCAAGAAAGAGCTTTACCATTGCCAGCTGCTTTAACGTCAAGCCATAGAACGGTGTGTAGATATTATAGTTGTTGCTGTTGGTTGATGTATAAACAGCACGTTCTATAGAAGGGAAGAAGCCAAACTTACCCTGCATATACTGCAGGTAGTCATCGATGGCACGATTATACTCCTTGAGCATTGCATACGCTTCCATACGATTCAACAGTACCTCATCAACGGTGAAGAGCACATTGGTCACATAAAGACCACGAGGCTTTGAACCTATGCTCTCTACATTAGAAAGCTCATCAAACTTAGCCAGATAGCGACCTGTCGTTACTGGGGCAGGTGATGCGGTGAAGATATAAGTACCGATGAAGTTCATCTTTTCATAGTCACGTGCACCTTCGATTCCTGTTTGTGTAAAGACCTTGTCAACGGTTCCAATCGTCGGGCCATACTTCTCCGTAGGTAATGTGCGAGCCAGACGTGACTCGGTTGTTGTCATTAGCAGATTAGCAGGCTCATCAGTAGCATTATAACGACGGAAGAGGTTTTTATGGTTAAACTCATACTCGTTAGCATACTGTTGCCACGGACGAAGCTGCTGCTTAGGGTCACCACCTAAAACATAATCAGCATAGGCAACCACCGACTTCCAGTCGCCCTTCATCAAGTAGAAACGGGAAGCAAAGGCATAGGCAGCCTTCTTGTTGAAATGGAACTTTGGATGCTTATAATACTTATCTGAAACAAGGGATATACCCAACTTCAAATCCTTCTCTATCTGTTCATAGACCTCACTGACAGTCCCACGCTCATAGTCGACAAGGGCATGCTTCTCAGGCTTTGTGATATAAGGAATACCCATATCGGTAGCCTTTCCACCATAAGGCTCTGCCCAGATGTTGACGAGCATAAAATGGAGATAGGCTCTCAGTAGGAAGGCCTCACCATATAATGCCTTCACGCGGTCGGTCTTAGGATAACGGCTGAGCAGTTCGAGTGCCTTATTTGCCTGCGCAATACCTTTATAGCAGGCATTCCAGTAGTTCAGTGGTGTGTCAAGGTCTTCCTGATCATAATCCTCCCAGAAGAACATTGACTCATTCAGTTGTGAGTGGATACCGTTTGCACGTTCCTCCACGTTGTCTGTGCGTGGCTCGAGAAAGGGGATATAGCTTGCTTCGGGATAAGCACCCGTAAGGAGTTCAGCAATCTTCTCCTCAGTATCAATCTCTACATCGAGTTCTGAGTCGGGACTCTTATCGAGGTAGTTATTACAGCCGCTGAAAAGGAAGGCAGCCGCTGCAAACAGTAGTAAATATATCTTTGTACTCATATTCTATTTTGTTAGAAACCAACGTTCAACGTTAATGTATACTGTTTTGGTGTAGGCATTGACACACCACCTGACTTATAATACTCTGGGTCCTGTCCTTTAAGTTTCTTGTCTGAGTATATCAGGAAAGGATTTGTCATATTTAGGTTCAGGTTCATTGAGTGGAGGCGTATCTTCTTAAGGAAACTTTCTGGAACGGTATACACCAAAGAGATATTCTTCATGCGTACGAAACTACCGTCAGCTACGCGTTGCTGCGAATAGTCGTATGTATTGTAGGCACGCTCGATATTCTCCTTACCCACAGCCGCAATAAGTTCCTGAGAAGGGAGTACAGGGACATCGGTCTTGTACTCATCACCAGGATTGAGCCAGCGGTTATAATAAGACTTAGAGAAGATATTTAAGTCAGCAAACTCTGGGTCGAAGGTAGGGTTTAGACGAATCTTGTTACCTGCCTGCACTGTGAGGAAGAAAGATAGCTCCCAATTCTTGTACTTCAGTGTATTGGACAAACCACCTATGACACGTGGCTCGATAGGACCGTGATAGATAAGATAGGACTTAGCATACTGTGCATCAAGGAAGTCGGCACCAGCAATTTTTGAGAGTTCGCTCTGATTGCTTGGATAGCGTCCAAAGTCGAATGTTGGAAGTCCCTGATTGTTTAGTCCTTGGAAGTTGAAAGAGAAGAGCGAACCACGAGGATAGTCCACGATGTTGCCTCTACCTCTTCCTGCTACCATATCAAAAGCATTTGGACTGTTGAGAAGACGTGTAATCTTCTGATCCATTGCACTCACCGTGAGACTGGTTGACCATTTGAAGTCCTCAGTGACGATGTTCTTTGTATGAATACCCAACTCTATACCTCTTGTACGCATATCACCGAAGTTGGCGTACTTATAGTACTGACCGCCAACACCAGATGTACGGACAAGATCGATAAGGTCGAAGGTATTACGTTGATAGATATCCAGCGTAGTACTGATACGATTGTCGAAGAGCCCTAACTCAGCACCAACATTCAACTCGTACATCTTTTCCCACGTAAGGTCACGATTCTCAAGATGCAGGATATTGAATTTGCTTTCTCTGTCGTCCAAGGAATGACGGTTCACAATACCGCTCTTATAGATAGCATTGGCATTGATAGCCTCTTCGTTCATCTTCGCTGTAAGACCATAGCTGACACGCAGGGCAAGACGGGAGATGGTCTTGTTCTCCTTCAGGAAGTCTTCCTGATCTATGTTCCACTTTCCTCCGACATTCCAAGTAGGAAGCCATAGGGCACGTGCACCCTTGCCAGAGGTGTTAGAACCTTCGACATTAAGAACGGTATTGAACACATACTTACCAGCATAGCCGTATGTACCATTGAAAGAGAAGGTGATACCACGGTCAGTGCGCTTATGCAGATTGAAATAATCGCTACCCTCATTAATCAGCTTATTGAATATCAAGGGATCTGTATAAACCTGATTGCCACGGTCATACTGTATTCCGTAGCCTTGGAAAGGATTGGTTGTGCGAACGGCTGAACGGAACTCTGAGAAAGCGAAGGCTTTTAGGTCGTGCTCACTGATACGCTTGTCGAAATCGAAGGCAAGACGGGCAAGGAAACTCTTGAGTGTAGCCTCTGTCTTGTTGTAGATACCGCCGTTGGGCAGTCCTACCTTTGGCTGCAGCTGTGGATTGTCTTTGTCGTGTACCAGATAGATATTCTGCTGTGCAACAAAGGGATTCTCATTGGCTCTAAAAGCCTGTACAAGGTTAGAACCTTCATGCACCTCATGACTCGTACTGGTGTGTGCGTGTCGAGTTGAGAGTAAGGTCTTGATGGCAAAATTATTGTTGAGCCTATACGTAGCCTCACCTTGTATCTTGAAATCGAGCACGTCAATATTCATCTTATTATTGGCGTATTCATTGAAGATATTGAATGGTGCCCAGTTGTTGCGGTAGTAAGAAAGACTTCCATCCTCATTATAAGGGCTGAGGGTACGGCTTGTACCGAGAGAATATGAGAATGGATTGATATCAAAGTCACGTTCAAAAACACCGATGGTACTGTTCTTGCGCTGTGGCATTGTTCCTGGTGCCTTCTGCGAACGGATGTTACCTTGTACGCTAAGGGTTGTTGTCAGCTTATCGTTGATATAGAAGGTGTTTTTCAGATTGGCCGTAAGACGGCTCACCTTATCGGCAATGGTCCACCCAGCATCATGGTAGTAACCGATAGATGCATAGGTTGCGGAGTTCTTGCCACCGCCAGAGAGTGTAATGGCGTGGTTGGTGACTGGGTTCAGCGTGAATAGGAGGTTGAACCAATCGGTATTAGCATACTCACGCTGGCGAAGGAAGTCGAGTCTTGCCTCCGGAGTATTCGGTAGGTAGTATTCGCCAGTAGCTGGATTGATAGTGCTCACTGCCTTATACAGCTGATAGAAGATACCGCTGCGACGGCCATAAAGCGAATTGCTGATACCGAAATAGCCCTTGTCGTTCATTTCCTGATAGAGCGACATTGTTTCCTGCGAGTTGAGTAGGTCGAAACTGCTGTAGCGAGGTCTCATTCGGATGGTATTTTCTGTGGAATAGCTTACGCGCATCGGACTGTCCCTACGGCCAGTCTTCGTAGTGATGACAATCACACCATTCAGTGCACGGGCACCATAGACAGATGTGGCTGAAGCATCCTTCAGTACCTGAATATCTTGGATATCTGCTGGATTAAGACCTGATACAGCCGAACTGATGAGCGTGACAGCATCACCAGATGCCAATTGGTCAAGGCTGAGGTGTACAAGGTCTTCATATACCGCACCATCAATAACCCACAGCGGTTGTACGTTACCGATGATAGATGCACCACCACGGATGTTGATACGAGGTGCAGAACCGAACGTTCCAGAGATATTTTGAACCGACAAACCCGGCACGCGGCCTTCGAGCATTCGTGACACGTCAGCGATACCCTCAAGTTTGATGTCATCCATCTTTACTGAGGTTGCCGCACCAGTATAGACACGGTTACGGATATTCTGATAACCTGTTACAATGACCTCGTCAATCTGGCGACTGTCGCTTTTTAGTATGATATTTAGATTGTGACCGTTTGTAACTTTTACGCTCTTGCTGACCATTCCGACATAGCTTGCCTGTATTGTTTGGCCAGCTGAAGCCTTGATGGTGAAGTTGCCATCCACGTCCGTAACGGCTTTCGCCTTCGTCTCCAACACCTGTATGTAAGCACCGATGAGGGCTTCTCCCTGTTCGTCCTTCACCATTCCCGAAACCATGCCTGCTGTCTGTGCAGCAGCGGTAAGGACAGTGAAGAGGAAGAAGACAACTGTTAGTATTCTATTTAATTTTATAAGTCTGTACATTACTGTTTTATAATGATGATTCTGTTTTATTCTATCTATTATGGTTTGCCTGCTGCCTTACAGTTTCAATTGCAGACCGCCATAGATACCAAAAGGATGACCAGCACGCAGTCCTGATGGATGACGTGAAACGAGATATTTCTTGTTAGTCAGGTTGATGGCATTTAGCGTCAGTGTTAACTTCTTACTTACGTGCCCCTTCACTGTAGCATCTAAGATGAGGTGTGCAGGAATCTTCTCACGCTCTGCTATACGTCCGTGTCCTGGTGCGGTACGCATATCGCTATTGTAGCGTACACCGAAGTTGGCTTCTACTAACTTATGCTCCAGACCTATCTGTGCATTGAAGGCGTGCTTATATATATAAGGTATCTCGTCGCCATAGACTACCGAACCCCAAGCTGAACTAACAAAGTCGTTCTTCATCTTGGTATTTGTGTAGGTGTAGGAGAGCTGGATAGGCAACTGGAATCCCAGATGGCGTGGCAGTGGGTGATAGGTACACAGAAGTTCCAGACCATTTACCATTGCCTTGCCCACATTGAACTGTTCAAGTGTACCCTGACCGCCCTGTGCAGCAAGGTCACTACCTAACATATTTGAATAGTTGTTGACAAAGGCTATTGCCTCACAACGCAGTTTCTTCGTAGTAAAGCGTAGTCCCGACTCGATGTTCACACTGCTCTCTGCTTTCTGGTCAAGCGTTGCACTTGGTGGTGCAAAACCTTTATGGATACCACCGATGAACGAGAGCTCAGGTAGTAGCTTGATATTGAAGCCCGCACCTGGAAGGAGCGCGCGTGCATGGTTAGGTGTCTCGATGCGTACCATACCTGTGCGGCGGAGGTCTGATGTGGTGTAATTGCGGTTCAGCAGTTCTACGTCTTCATAGCGCATACCTACATTGAAGGTGACAATACCCTTCGACCATTTTCCCATCCAGTAGCCCGAGAAGGCGTGTGCCGTAGTGATACGGTTCGATTGGCTGCCTGGCAGACCAGCAAGGAAGAGGCTCATTTTACCATCCTGCATAGCATAGGCATCGTCATGCTGGAAACGGTCTTCGCTGTCAGCGTGATAGCGCAGCCCCATCTCAGCAGTCAAGTAACCACCCCACAACATTGTGCGGTATTCAGCCTTCGACTGTACACCACGCGAATGGTACACACGGTTGTTGGCACGCAACATCAGTGCTTCACCGACATAGTCTTTCTTACCTGTAACGATGTCGAAGTAGTCCTGATTAGTCTCAGGGTCAGCTAATACATCAGATATAGAACGACGCTCAGCCTTGGTAATACCAGCTCGAACCTCGTTGAGTTTGTACCAGTTACGGAAGAAATAGTTATAATATAGATTAGTTGTTATCTTCAATTTATTACCCGATTCAATAAGATAGGTTGCTACCCATTGTGTGTGACGGGTTTTAAGGTTGTCTTTCTGTGCACCAGCATAACGGAAGTAGGGGCGATGTGCGAAATCGCTTTCTGATAGTCCCAGATAGGTTTCGTCTGAAGTCTCATTGGCAAAGCCGAACTTTAGTTCGAGCAGGTGGTTTATACCTTCATCTTTATTCGTACGTACCAAGAATTTTGCAATAAGGTCGTTACGCTTGAAGCCTGTACGCTCATTTGGTTCATCCTTGCGGAATCCGTCAGACTGATAGCGCAGATACTCTACAAGGAATCCTGTATGTTTGAAGCCGTTTCCAATACTTACATACGACTTCAGTGTGTTATAGCTGCCGTAGGAGGTGTTTAAGCGGGCTGTAAACTTCGAAGGTACTGGCGTAGAAACCATGTTAATGGCACCACCCGTGGTAAACGGACCGTACTGCACCTGACTACTTCCCTTTAATACCTCGATGGCATACATACGTCCAGCATTTGGGAAATAGTAAGCTGCAGGAGCTGAATAAGGTGCAGGTGCAGCCAACACACCATCCTCCATCAGTGAGATGCGCTCACTTCGCTCAGCCTTTGTACCACGCAAACTGATATTTGGTCGTAGACCGTAACCGTCTTCTTCATACACGTTCACACCGGGAACGCTCTTTAGCATACGGTTGATATCCGTATAGCCGAACTTCAGAATCTCTGCTGGAGAAATATAATAAGCTGAACCGGTACGGTTGCTGGCTTCAAACTTACTACCCAACATCTGATTTGAACTTACTACTACCTCCGTCAGTTTATGAACCGAATCTGTCAGTATGCTCTTTGGTCTGGACAGGCTGTCTTGTGAGTTTTGGGCATACCCACTGGCTGTTGTCAGTGCGAGGAGCAGAGGCAGCATCTTCATTCTATAATGCATAGTGATATTTTTGCCTTACAATGCTTTTTTTATCCCTTGATATTTCTACATATCTCAACAGGTTTGTATTCGTTGCTAAGCACGTAAGTCTACTTATTGTTTATAAATATTAATATTGTTTTTTAAAATGGAGTGCAAAGTTAATAAAACTTATTCTCCCCAGCAATACTCATTTATGGGTATTCTGATGATTAAAAAGTGCATAAAGAGGGGTTTTTGCCCTTCTCCCTCATAGAAAATGATGAGTTTTTGCCTTTCTTGATTCATAAAACTCAAAGCTTACTTTTGGTTTATCACTACGATGGACAGGAACTGCAAGCGTTTTCTTATCGGCGTCTTGTCTGTCTTTATAACTTGACGTAGCCCGCTACGCCTGCGTTACAAAGCCAAACAATCTACTCGATAATAAAACAAAAATATGTTTAGGCTTTAATGACTGGTTTGTGTTAAATTTATCTATACCTTTACATCCAGAAAATAATAAATCGGATATGGAAATAAAGGGGTTCTTCCGTTAAATGCGTAGATACTTTCCATATAGCTTTTACGAAAAAGATTTAAAGGTTTTCATTGAACAAAAAGAGGGCTAAGACTGTCTTGGTCGTCTGTTATATTCATCCTTCGATACAGAAAACCTTTTCTTTTGATGCATCGAAGATTTTGCAGATAAGATGCAGAAAAATCATTACATAAACTTGTCTGTAATACTTAAAACAAAGCAGTAAAATACTTATAAAAATCGAGTTTGCAACAATCAGCAAATCAGTTTGTTATGAAGTCTATAAGAAAAAGGTGCCCAATTGGACTTCAAAAGGGCGTTAGTTAGACTTCAAAAGGGCCTCTATTGCAACTCAATTAGGCGTCTTTTCAAAGCCAAAAGAGCATATATCGGTTATGAGTAGCACGAAAATATTTTACAACCATTGGTTTCTATGGGAATAAGTTGTTTGTAGAAGACAGAGAGATATGGTAATGATAGGTATAGTATGTGTTTGTCTTTCCTACATTTTATCTTATAGCTTGTCCCCTTTGTAAGACCATTTATTCTGGAAAGTCATAGCGTGTAAGCAATAAGTCTTTATTCTGTTTCCAATCTATCCATTTAACGGAAGAGCCAATAAAGGTATAGATTTCAATCAGGATATCGGTGTAAATAATTAGGCAGATATGTTTTTCTTATGTCACGTTCTTATGTCACGTGGACAAGAATAAGCTTTGTGAAAATATGGTGATAGAGTATACGTTGGTCTATATGGTAAGTGGAGAGATGGACGTTTCCCAGCCTGATGGAAGGATGATACATTAATAAGATAGAGTATGATTTTCCTTCTTCGCAGCTGTTAGCAGGATAAAAAATGAGGGATGGGATTAAACCTTCGTTATTAGTAGTCGTCATATACATGGTTTTGGTAGAAACCAGGGCATTCAATCTCAGCCGAAGTAACTCCATTTTTGTCCATACACGTGTGTATGAATATGTGATAGTAGTAATATTTAGGAGTCAAAACAATGAAGAAAATTTTATTATTTGTTATGGGACTTGTAATGAATATGGTTCCTGTTATGGCAGAAGGTACAACTTATTCTATGGAATATGAAAAGTTAAGTCATCAGTCGGCTGTGGTCTATCAGCCAACAACTAAAACTACCAAAACAGGTGTCGGTGTTGTTGTAATGCACTCTGATGAGGATTATATGGGCTTAGCGATAATCTGCTCAATACCATCGAAAGCACCTCCTGCGATAAAGAGGATATGTTCGGTATTGACCTCTATATATTTCTGATCAGGGTGCTTACGACCTCCCTTAGGGGGAACATTTACGATAGAACCTTCTAAGAGCTTCAGTAGGGCATGCTGTACCCCTTCTCCTGAGACATCGCGAGTGATGGAAGGATTGTCTCCCTTACGGGCGATTTTGTCAATCTCGTCGATAAAGACAATACCTCGTTCGGCTCTATCCACATCATAGTCAGCTGCCTGTAACAAGCGGGTAAGGATACTTTCTACGTCCTCTCCTACATAGCCCGCTTCAGTGAATACAGTAGCATCCACGATGGCCAAGGGCACATTGAGCATTTGGGCAATAGTACGCGCCATAAGGGTCTTCCCTGTTCCGGTCTGTCCTACCATCACGATATTACTCTTTTGGATCTCTACTTCATGCTCATCTCTTTCCTGTAGCAATCGCTTATAGTGATTGTATACAGCCACAGAAAGCACTTTTTTGGTGGCCTCCTGACCGATGACATATTGATCTAAAAAGCTTTTGATTTCAGTAGGTTTCTTTAGCAGTAGATCCTTGTTCATGGCCATAATGGCTTTCTTCTTGTTGTTCTCAATCTCAGAACGCCAGATACTACCTGCCTGCTCTATACAATAGTTACAGATATATACATTGCTCTCTACCCCGCTGGAGACCAAGAACACATCCTTGCCCGAGTGTCTCCCACAGAAAGAACATACTTCAGTTGTTGTACTCATAATATTCGAATTAATAAGGGTTATTAGTTACGAGTAAGTACCTCGTCAATCATACCGAAGTCTTTAGCTTCGCTGGCTATCATCCAGTAGTCACGGTCACCAGTCTGGATCACCTCTGTCAAGGACTTACCTGAATGATGAGCTATGATTTGAGCCAATTCTTCTTTGATCTTGAGGATCTCACGAGCGGTGATTTCTATATCACTGGCTTGTCCCTGAGCGCCTCCTAAGGGCTGGTGAATCATCACACGGGAGTGAGGAAGCGCCGAACGCTTTCCTTTGGCTCCAGCACAGAGCAGTACTGCTGCCATAGAAGCGGCCATCCCTGTACAGATGGTAGCCACCTCTGGCTTGATGAACTGCATAGTGTCATAGATTCCTAAGCCTGAATATACCTCTCCACCTGGAGAGTTGATGTATATCTGAATGTCTTTGCTCGCATCCAAACTTTCCAAAAAGAGCAACTGCGCTTGTATAATATTGGCCACATGGGAGTTGACATCTGTCCCCAAGAAGATGATTCTATCCATCATCAAGCGGGAGAACACATCCATCTGG
>ERZ773233.439-NODE-439-length-28202-cov-8.369631_pt1 | contig 28202 bp, 20 predicted proteins | sample MGYA00580991_ERZ773233 | MGnify/ENA primary metagenome ERZ773233 (study PRJEB29015, sample SAMEA2738178) | human oral metagenome | biome: human oral; feature: human-associated habitat; material: saliva | place: China | collected 2161 ...
GGAGAACTAACATTGCTGAACTTTTTGAACAATACATTGGACGACTCTTTTGAGGTATTCTTCAATCCATACCTCAATGGAGACCGTCCCGATGTCCATATTATGCATAAGGACTATGGCGTTATGATTATAGAAGTAAAGGATTGGAATCTTTCCAACTTTAGTTTGAATGACAAGAAGAAATGGGTCTATACTCCCAATAATGCCGTTACCAAGTCCCCCATAGATCAGGTTCTTAAATACAAAAACAACCTGTATGATTTGCACGTAAAGGATCTTCTCAAAATGAAGATTAAGGATTATAGACATTTCAGAATTGTATCATGTGCGATTTACTTTCACTGTGCAAGTCAGAAATGTATTGAAGACATGTTGGTTACTCCTTATTTGAAGGATAAAAAATACCAGGATTTTCTCCGTTATAATATTGATTTTATCGGCTTTGATTCGTTGCCTTGTAAAAGTTACGGATAAGTGCTGTAAGAAGAAGGAACACTGTGTTCTCTGCCATGAAGGATTTGGGCAATCTGTCCCACCCGAAACCATTGTTCATATCATCGAAGATACGTTCCTTTTCTCCACGAGGGTTATAGAACTCGACAATTTCTCTTACGGAAGAATCATAGTCGTTAGTCAGGATACAACGGTATGTGTATTCTCCTTCCCAAAAATCCTGCACACCATCCATCCGTTTCTGTCTTTGAATCACAAGTCGGTATGCTTTACCCTTCCACTTCTCAACAAGGATAGAGTTCAATTCAAACTCAATGCCATTGATTTCCTCTGTTTTCCAGCCTTTGAGAGCAAAGGTGTCATTGTAGATCGAACTGCAGCGGTTAGCACGGATATAGAAGGACTTGCTGTGTTTTTCTATTTCCTCCACGATTTCCTTGGAGCATGCTCCACAATCAGTTCTGAAGCGATTGATAATGAGCCCATTCTGTTCAAATCTCTCAAAGAACCTCTTCTGCGTGTTCTTCTGATGGAAACGAACATTTGTGTTACCATTGCTATTCTCTATACCGACTATCAAATCGCCAATAACCGACACGCTAGGGCGATAACCAAAGAACTTCTTGTATGTAGGCTTTGCATCATACTTCTCTATCTCTATGATCTGATGGTCGAAATCAACATCATACATCTCACTCCCTTTCAGTTGGCCAGATGCAAATATACAATTGAGCAATAAAGTATTGAGAGTGTCAGCCGTATTGAAATCGTAGGTCTTGCCCATATCTGATGTGTATGAAATGTTTTCTTGCGTCAACTCCTTTATCGCTCTGAGGATAGTATCAGAGCTACAAGTGCGAAGTGTCAGATGAAGCGAGAGGTGGTTCATCAAATGAGTAGTGACATCCTGGGGTACATGATTCGCCACAGAAGTAGATACTCATGAGAGAACGAATGATTTCGCTGTACTGATAACCGAACGATCTACACCTTAGACCGAGGGTTGAGTCGATTACAGATGATAATGTGTGGAGTCAAATTGCTCCATGATTGAAAATAACACCCTAAAAGGAGTGAGTCTCTCAGATTTAATTTGTATCTTTGCCATGTCCATCGTCGGATTCTCTTGTTTTTTTGCAACACTAAGATAAGTGAAAACTCTGACATGGCAAAATCCTGAGCAACTTTTTGTTGCTCTGGTACTTAAAAAGTTTAATTTATAATAGTGTTGCGGAATTAAGAATATTCATGTAAAACAAAGTACTTATGATATCTGTCTATTCCATCAAACCGCAGTTTCAACGGGTGTTAACGCCTATTTTAGAGTTGTTACATCGTGCAAAAGTTACTGCCAACCAAATCACCTTGTGGGCTTGTGTCCTCTCACTTGTCATCGGCATTTTGTTTTGGTTTGCGGGCGATGTGGGTACATGGCTCTACCTTTGCCTGCCTGTGGGACTGCTGATACGTATGGCCCTGAATGCCTTAGACGGCATGATGGCTCGTCGTTACAATCAAATAACCCGAAAGGGAGAGCTGTTAAACGAAGTGGGTGATGTCGTTTCGGACACCATTATTTATTTTCCGCTGTTGAAGTATCATCCCGAAAGTCTTTATTTTATTGTGGCTTTCATTGCCCTCAGCATTATTAATGAATACGCAGGAGTGATGGGCAAGGTGCTGTCGGGAGAACGACGGTATGATGGTCCGATGGGAAAGAGCGACCGTGCTTTCGTTCTCGGCCTCTACGGGGTGGTCTGTTTGTTTGGTATAAACCTTTCAGGATATTCCGTTTACATCTTTGGGGTTATCGATTTGTTGCTTGTACTCAGCACGTGGATTAGGATAAAGAAGACGTTAAAAGTAACCAGGAGTTCACAAACGCCTGAGTAAACCGACGATATAGATAAGCAGTGGAGTATGAAAAAGAAACCTTATCCAACGGTTGCGGTTTTTTCTGGCGGTGGTACACGTTATGCTTTGTATCTCGGCATGTATGCGGCGATGCAACATTATGGTGTAAAGCCCGACCTGCTGATTGCCGCTTGCGGTGGCAGTATCGCTGCCAACATCATCAACTCGTTTGCTACCGACGAGCAGCGAAAGGCCTTTATACAGTCGGAAGAGCTGTATCGCTTTGTGCAAAACACCCGAATGACACGTTTCAAAATGCTGTATAAGATAGGTGTCTATTGCCAGCGCAAGGTGCGAAACACATTCTATGCTCCTTATATAGAAAATATTTTCGATAAATTTATCGTAGACATGCCCACCGACATACGCCCGCTTTTGCCCTCGTTGGCTGTTCGGCCAACCCTTCCCACCATCGTAGTAGGTGCCCGTTTGTTGTTTGACAGGGCTGACATCGGTAAAGAAAGAAACGGAAGAAAACTTTATCGGAAGGTGCTTTTTACCGATGCCGAGACAGCTAGAAACATCGATTTGCCGGCTGTTAACTGCAATTTTAAAAGCTATGAGGGTAGTGCCATCGACTCGCAAGTTGAGCTGTTTCAAGATGTTCCCTTACCCATTGCCACCCGAATATCTGTTTCGGATATGTTCTACGTTCAGCCCGTACATTACAACGGTGCCTATTTTGCGGGCGGAATTATTGATTTGATGCCCATAGAACTGGCCGAACAACTTGGCGAAACAATTTTCTTTGAGAAGAAAAAAGGTTTTGGCACCATCGACGAGGCACTTATTAGAGCCGTATTTGGATATAGTGGAAACCGCCGATTGCAAGAAGTGATGACGCATTCGGTGAACTATTGGGTAGACACGACCGACATGAACCAAGCACTTTCGGGCCATTACATCGAGAAAAACATCAATCTTCTGAAGCTCCAGGTAGAACTGAAACTGCCCAAAACCTATGCCCAGTTTGTAGAAGATATGAACTTTCAATGGCAATACGGATACGATAGGGTTGCCCAACATTTTAAAAACAAACAGGTATGAACATCTTTATTACGGGCGGAACATCGGGTATCGGCTTGGCTTTGGCGCGTTTTTATGTTGCCGAAGGTCATCGGGTAGGGGTGTGCGGACGAAATACGGCACGAATAGACAGGAGTGATGAGATTAACAAACTGTTGCTTGCATACCAGCTGGATGTGTGTGATAAGGACGCATTAACCGTTGCCGTAGAAGTGTTTTGTGCCGATAAGGGGTTGGACATGATGATTGTTGCTGCTGGATATTACCGTAACGGCGTTACTGAAGAAGTGGATTTTGAGCAGACTTCACAAATGTTGAAGGTTAATATTGCGGGTGCATTGAATGCGATGGAAGTGGCACGAGAAACGATGAAAGCATCCGGCGGACATTTGGTAGTGATTGCTTCGGTGGCAGGATTGCTGCATTATCCGTGCGCAAGCGTATATGCCAAGTGCAAAAGAGCATTGATACAGATAGCCGATGCTTATCGCCGAAGTTTTGCCGACTATCAAATAACGGTTACAACACTTGTTCCGGGCTACATAGACACGCCACGATTGAGAGAGATATACCGTAATGACCTTTCCAAATGTCCGTTCTGCATGCCCTTAAATCGGGCTGTTGAAACAATGACAAAGGCCATAGCGCAGCGCAAAGAACAGGTGGTTTTTCCGCCAAAAATGCGCCTTTCCATCGCTTTTCTTTCGCTTTTACCCACTTGTTTGTTATCGGCTTTTATGCACCGAAAGACATTATGGAGCATTCCCAAATAAACAACAAAACTGTATGGACGTGTAAGCGGCCCTTGCCAAACGGTTTGATGCAGCGTTGCGGTATAGATAACAAATGCTTGCAAGTAAGCAAATACATCGCCCTTGTTATTTGTTGGGGTGTATTCTATGCTGTTTATACTTTTGCTGCAAGCTATGCGGCATCGCTTAAAGAGGTGTCTTCGCTTTGCTTTTCGTTTGAAAAAGCCATACCGTTTGTACCTTTTGCCATCTATTTTTATAGCAGTAGTGTGGTGTTTTTTATATGGGTTTTCTTCCTCTGCAATACTTTTCGGCAGCTGTCGACATTAAGTAAACGCATCGTTTTTATAACCGTTTTATCGGGAATTTGTTTTATTATCTTTCCGTTAAAACAAAGTTTTGTACGTCCGGAAACAGCCCATATTTTGTTTTCTTTCATCAATACGTACGATACACCTTTTAATCAGGCTCCGTCTTTACATATAGGTTATGCCTGCATCTTTTGGAGTGGGGTGCGAAATAGCAGATTCAGAAACTTACTGAGAATGTGGTTGGTGTTGTTAATGCTGTCTACCCTTTTGGTATATCAGCACCATTTCATCGATATTACTACCGGTTTGATGGCAGGTTTTCTGACGTTATGGATGTTTCCTTACCGTAAAAAGCGCAACCAACAAATAGCAACGGTTTACTTTTTTGTTGCCGCTGTGGGGTTGACGGCGTTATTGTTTGCCATCGAACATTCGGTTTTAGGAAGTATTTTTTTATTGTGGGGCATACTCGTCTTGCTTTTATTGGGCCGTGCTTATTATCGCTCTAATCGACATTTTCTTAAAGACAACCACGGTTGCATCGGTTTTTTGCGTTATATTTTCTATTTTCCCTATATCGCAGTGTATCGCATATTGTGGTTGTTTTCTCGTCAGGCACCTGTAGAAATTGCACCTAACATCTTCGTTGGAGGCTTGCTTTCATGCCGTTCTGCTCGGAAATTCGCCATATTGGGAGAGGTTTCGGTGTTCGACCTTTCAGCCGAATTACCCGAAAACGCCTACTTTCGCACATCGGCAGATTACCATTGCTTTCCGCTTTTGGATATTGCCACTATCCCCAAAGCCTGTGAGGAGCGTATTGTAAATACGGTTTTAGAGAAGATGAAAGCCGAAGATGTGCCTCGAAAGCTATATATTCATTGTGCAATGGGCCGTTTTCGGAGTCGCCGAATAGGTGAAACGGTGCAGTTAATAATAAGTAAAAATTTAACCAAAGATAAAAATGGAAACAGGAACATTTAAGAGTTTTGACAACGCAGATATTTTTTATAGGGTGTGGAATTACAACCCTTCGCAGAAAACCATTGTGATATTGCATCGCGGGCACGAACATTCGGGACGTTTGCAAGCCTTTGCCGAGAACGAGCAATTTGTGCATTTCAACATCTTTGGCTTTGATATGCGTGGACTGGGGCATACTTCGCAATCCGTTTCGCCCCATTTTATGGACTATGTACGCGACTTGGATGCTTTCGTAAAATACCTCTATGAGCAGTATGGAATTGTTGAGAGAGACATCTTTGTGGTGGCTAACAGCATTGCAGGTGTAATTGTTTCGGCGTGGTGTCACGACTTTGCGCCCCGTATTGCTGGTATGGCACTTCTTGCTCCTGCGTTTACCATTAAGTTATATGTGCCTTTTGCAAAGACGGGAATTGCGTTGGCAGCGCGGCTCTTCAAACACCTAACAGTGCCCAGTTATGTAAAATCGAAGGTGTTGACACATGATGTGGAACAGCAAAAGGCGTACGACACCGACCCGCTAATTACTAGAGAAATTGATGCGCACTATCTCTTGGATTTGCTGAAAGCAGGAAAGCGTATAGTAGAAGATGCTGCTGCCATAACCATACCGACGCTATTGCTCTCTGCCGGTAAAGATTACGTGGTGAAAGACGATATGCAAAAGCGGTTTTTTGTTGACATCAGCTCCACCCAAAAGCGGTTTGTCAAGCTTAAAGGGTTTTATCACGGGCTATTGTTTGAAACGCAACGTGAGCAGGTATACAATCCTATTGCTGAGTTTATTAACCGCTGTTTCTCACTCGAACAACCGCCGGCGACCTGTATGCCTGATAAATTTACAGTTGACGAGTATAACAAAATGACTTTGAATATGCTTCCCCGAATTGAACGTTGGGGCTTTCGGATGCAGAAATGGATGCTCCATCACTTGGGATTTCTTAGTAAAGGAATGCGTGTGGGACTAAAATATGGTTTTGATTCGGGTATGTCTCTGGATTATGTTTATCGCAACCAAGCACAGGGATGCGGACCAATTGGGCGATGGATAGACAAAGGCTATCTTAACGCCATTGGTTGGCGAGGAGTAAGAATACGACGAGAGCATCTCATCGCAACCGTAGAAGAGCGTATTGAAACGCTTAAACAGCGCAATGAACCCGTGAAAATACTCGATATTGCCGGTGGGACGGGTAATTATTTGTTCGACATCAAACGCAAGTTTCCGGAAATAGAAGTGGTTATAAACGACTTTTCGGAAGCAAATATTGCTTTCGGCGAGGCACAGATACAACAGCAAGGACTTCAAAATATACGGTTTACTCGTCTTGATTGTTTTAATAAAGACTCATATCGACAGCTGAATTTTGAACCTAATATCGTTATTATTTCCGGTATATTTGAGCTTTTTGGCGATAACGAGCTTGTTTGTAAGGCCATCTCTGGTGCTTTATCCGCACTGCAACCGGGCGGCTTTTTGGTCTATACTGGTCAGCCTTGGCACCCTCAGTTAAAAATGATTGCTTTCGTATTAAACAACCATCAAGAGCGTGATTGGATTATGCGGCGGCGTTCGCAACGCGAACTAGACAGTCTTTTCGCCTTTTATGGCTTAACCAAATATGGCATGAAACTCGATAACTTCGGTATCTTTACCGTTAGTTATGGAACGAAATAAGTTGCAAACGGGCTTTTTCTTCAGCCGCAGACAAATTTGTTGGGGTGTCGTTATCAAAGTAAGACGTGTTGACGGCGATGTTTCGGCGTGTCAAAGTCATTTTCCAGTTACCCGTCGCCCTGCCATTTTGTAGGATAAGGGGAAAGAAAACACCATTAGTAAATGCTTTGCTGTTGTGAGAAGTGTACGTTGTCAAGAAAAAGTGCACAACTTGTACTGTACATATTCTTTGAAAAGCGTCTGATATTTCATATTTAGACAAAACTTGAATCATTCTAGTATATCATGCTTCGTTAAGAATCTCAATCATTTCATCTTCATGTTGTTGGCAACAACCTTCAACCCATTTCTCATTAGAATTAGAGCATGAGTTGCTTATGATTTCTCCCATAAGACGTAGTTTCAAACTTCCTTTTTTCACCATCTTACCATAAGATTTCATCTTAGATTCAGGGGAAAGATTCGAGAACTTTGAATTTACGCTTCGAGATATAATACACAGGTTTCCAAATGTATCTTTATCATCCCAGGAATCAAAAGAGCCATCAGAAGGATTCTGAGGATACCAGTGCTCAACAGAGTTGCGGAACTCAAATACAAAGTCTTTATACCCATCTTTGTTCTTGTTTTTCTTCCAAAGAAGATAATCCAAGAAGTTGAACACAACATGAGGAGTTTTTACACCTAGCTTAAAATCTTCATTGTCAAGGAAGTTTTCTTTAACAGCCTTTATTGCAACTTCTTCGGATGTTTGAATCAGAGATGCACTTATTGTATCCGAATCATTGTCATGTAACCAGCATAGTAGGTTTGTTATCCAATGCATAACCTTAGGTGAGGTATATGACACACGCAAGGCTGACTGCATCATCATATTTTCCTTGCAACGCACATTTGATGTGTTTTCCCATTCACTACCGACACGAAATGTGGTGTTCTTATAATAAGGTTTCTTATTGGATTTTTGACCAGATGTGTGTAACTCTTTTAAGCTCCACTCGCCTTCTTTATCTTCACCAGTATACTCACGCTTGACAATGTACATATCGAAAAGATAGCGAGTCTGCAATAGATGAATGATAAACTTTCGAGCAAAGTTGGCCAAACTTCTTTTGTCCTTTTTAATAGCTTGCCCACCCATCGCACCATTATTGATTACATTATCAAAATCCGATATTAACTTTTTATCATCAAGTAGCTCTGCAAAAGGCTTACTCAACGACACTTTATAATGCTTAATAAACACACGAAGTGAATGAAGGAGGAAATAAGGGAAATCAATTATGCTTTCAAAACGTATATGTGTATCATCATCAAGCAAACCATCAACATCGTCTATATTAAAGCTGGGCGATATTATATTTTGTAGTGTCTCACTGTTTTCTGCTTCTTCGATTACTCCAAAACAACTAGAATAATCCTTCCATTTATTTGACGGCCGAGTATTCCAGTCCCCCTTAAATATATTCTGGCGCTCAGCAGGAGATAAATGCATTTGCACATAACCAGTCATATCACTGCAAGCATTCCATATGCGTGAAAAGAACTCTTGCTCCTCTCTTTTGTTTTCACCGAGATAGGCCATGAGCTTAGCCTTAAGAATATCATGTTGTTCCAACTGCTCACCACGGGTATTCATAATCTCAAAGTAGCGGTTCAAGTCGGTATTCTCAGGAACTTCTATCCTATAAAGCACAACATTTTGAAGGCGCTTAACGAATTCTTTCATTTTAATCTTTTCGTCACTACTAAACTTCTGCCTAATGACTTTTATGCCATTCAAAATGGACTGTTCTATACGCTCCTCATCATCTGAATAGATATAACCAGCCAAGACTTCCTGTATATGAAGAAGAGTGAAGTTTGAGTTTGTACGACAGTCAAATGTAAGTGTCTTACCAACTTCACATTCCAATGCTCCTTCTGATACAAGATACTGCAAAAGTAAATATAAGGTTGTGAGGCGCTGCTGACCATCAACAACCTCATACGTTTCCATCTTATCTTTAACCCTAGCGACAACTAATGATCCAATATAATAATTCTCAGAGAAATCAATTCCGTTGATATCGTCAATCAACTGAGTAATTTCTTTGTCTTCCCAAGCATAAGCACGTTGATAACGTGGTATTACATAGTGATCAGTTGTGTCAAAAATTGTACTATCTGCTAATATTCGTAATTCTTCTACCATATTATTTGTAACCATTTAGCTGAAGGAGTTTGTTGTACAAATCATTCCATTTATCGCTTGCTGCTTTACCGTCTGATCTTAATGATAATCGCATACCAGAGATCTCGGTGTGTCGACGTGCATATGCAATCATTGATATCACAGGTATGGCATTGCTGTATTTATCATTATCACCTTGTCCAATCGCATATCTATTGATAGTATCGAAGCCAAGATGAAGCATATCTATTCTGACCATCATTGCCCAAGTGAATAGTTTCTTAACTGCCACAACATCAAAATTATGGAAACGATCATAATAACAAAGTAATGCACAGAAAAATAAATTTCGCGCGTAATTTAGTCCTGTTGACGAAGATTTCGATACCTTGTCAAACTTCTCTGCACTATCTACATCCTTACCGTCAGTCAGAATCATCTCAATCTCATGGAAAGCAGAGTTTGTTACAATTTCATCCTTTATGTTTTGAAGCATCTGCATATAGTGATCTATCATCTCAAAGAAATCACATCCCGACACGAATGGCTCTGTGAGAAGAAAATATGGCATCGCCTTATTAGCTCTTCGAGCATAGGTGTAACCAGATCCCTCCTCAATACCTTTATAAACATCTATGTCGGCTGTGGTAAAGTTGCCACACTTCCTGGATTTAGCCCAATTCCATAACGGAAATAGATAGAGGTCGAATAATTCACGAATAGCTTCTGGCTTTTTCGATTCCCATTTGATAACGGCATGTTGCATCTCATACTTATCATGGATTTCCCTTAGATGATAAGCTTTAAGAAGATCATGAGGATACAAAGCTCGTCCTCGAGTGTTTTGAGAATCAAATAACTGGAATGCTTCATCAAGTCTGTCTACAATAATCACTACAACTTCTAATATAGAGCCCAACGCCTTGTGGAAATCAGTCTTTGAACTATCATCTAGCGATGAGAACCATTCACGGATGGTTGTAAAGTTATCGTGTAGATTCTTCTGTGTTACTTTATTGGAATATTTCGTATTGAGCAACGTACTAGAAAAGCCTTCCGAAAGATACATCTTCAGCAATAGAAATGAGAAAATACGTTGTTGTCCATCAACAATTTCATATTCTCCTTTATCATTCTTATGGAGGATAACAGTTCCTACACGATACTTAAAATTCGCATACTTCCTGCTTTCCTCAATACTCTTTTGAGTATCGAGAATTAGCTCTGTGATATTTTTTGCACTCCATTTGTATGGTCGTTGATATCTGGGAACAACGAGGTTTTCACCTAAGAGTTTATCTACAGACCATATCTTTGGAGTTGATTTCTTTTTTTTCATGCATGTTTTTTATGTAAATTTCAACTAATACTTCGAAGCATACAATCAAGTTACTGTTCCAGAGTGACCTCGTCAGCAGTTCCAACTTTAAGATTGGTGTTCAGTATAACCGACATTATACTATTGTCAGACTTGAACGTTTCTGTCACAATACTCTCCAGCTGTTCGCAGATTCCTTTGAAATCCATATTCAAATCTAGAGTTTTGAATGAAATGATGTTGCCGTCAGGCCATTCCATCTTTCCATCTGGAACAATCTCCTCAGAGGTCTTGGCATACAAAAGCATTCCGTCAACCTTACCTGTATGCAGTCGGTCTTCGTGAAACACATACGACTGTATCTGATAGATATTGTTGCTGTGAATTGATCTCTTGTTAAAGTTCGTCTGCATACTTCTTTGATAGTACTTAGCATCTATGATAAGCACCTTTTCTCCATTCGTGAGATAGATGTCGCTCTGCATGATGGGCAGCATACTTGTGGACGAAACTTCCTCTTTTATGTTCCAATCTATCTGCTTGGCAGAGGGGTGTAGCTCGGAGTGATGGCGCTTGAAGTATTCCAAGATAAATTTCTCATACAGACGACACATGTGGGCATCAGAAAACTGTGGCATGTGATGGTTTCCACTTTCAGTAGTGAGCAAAAGATCATGAACTAAGAAGAAACATATAAAGCACAACGTCTGGTAGGTACAACTGTTACGGTCAAAGCGCAGATTCTTCCATTGCACTTGGCGCAAGTCAACCTCGCTTACATCATTAAAGAAGACAAGAAGTCTCCACAACTTCACTTTTCGTTCCTTCTTAACATCCTTTTGTTTCACAAGCAACAGTATTGAAGACTTCACAATTTGGTTATAGAGATTGTCTACCGACAGTTCATCGTATTCACAACCTAGAGTCATTCTACGTGATAACCGTTCCCTTATTGTTGCTTGCATATCGAGCTTACCACGCATAGAACTCAGCACATCATAACGCTCTATATACTCCTTATGCAGTCCTTGCTTGACTTGGAAAGACACGCTATGAACAAGAATCTCTGCAAAGAGATCATGCACATTGTTAAAGTCCTCACCAGCTATATCAGCATAGTTGTTTCGCCTAAGCTCTTGGAAGGCATAGGACAGCATGTAGAAGATGTTACGGATGAATATGCCTTTGTCAATGGTCATTTCACAATCGATTTTAGTTTCTCAACCTCATTATTGAATTTCGTGTCGTTATCAAACCAATACTCTCTAAGCATAGGAGCAATGTCAAACTCAACCACTCTCCTCAGCCAATCGCTGTTTACATCCGTCTTGTCTTTGTTGCAGAGGTAGCTATGTCCTATACAAAAGCCAGAACCTAAGGAATCATCACTCTCAATCACTGTGTTCAAATCTATGATAGCACTTACCAGTTTGGCGAAATCTTCATTGGCGAGTGAGCGTTGGTATGCTTTGAACCCATATGTGGTTAAACCTGGTTTCATCTCAAAGAATGAGAAGCGGCGGCGTAGCGCATAGTCCATCATTGCTAGAGAACGGTCGGCAGTGTTCATCATACCGATGATGTAGAGGTTCTTTGGCACAGAAAATTCTTCCTGATTGTATGGCAATACCAGCGTTTCGCCTCGATAGTCTTTCTCTATCAGCATCATCAGTTCGCCGAGAATTTTGCTCAAGTTGCCACGGTTTATCTCGTCAATAATGAAGAAATACTTGCCATCAGGATGCTGTTGGGCACGTTTACATAAGTTGTAGAACACACCAGGACGAAGGTAGAAACCTCCATCCTTGTTTGGCTTGTATCCCATCACAAAATCTTCATAGGTGTAGTTCTGGTGGAACTGTACCAGTTGCACCTTGCTTTCGTCTTTCTTTCCGAGAATAGAGTATGCGAGTCTCTTTGCAGAGAAGGTCTTACCAACACCAGGCGAACCTTGCAAAATAATGTTCTGTTTGTCAAGAAGCAAAGCACGGAGATCATCATAATCATCTTCTGGTAGGAACACCTCATTCAAAAAATCCTTCTTGGTGTATTCCGTTACGGCCTTTGCGGGCATCACAGGATTCTTCTCTCTAATAAGGTCTTCTATGTAATCATATTCGTCAGCAGTGAGAGAATAGAATGAACCCTGCGGATTCTTCAGAAACTGCATATTACGCAGTTCATCAACAGCTTTAATTTCCGACAAAGCAATACCAGATTCAAGCCCTTCTGTCTTTTTGAAAACAATAGTCTGGCCATCACTTTCACGTTCTACGACAGCTAAGCCAACTATCTGCAGAGTTGGACTAGATTCATAAAACACGACGAAGTCGCCTTTTCTCGCATCACGGAAGTTTTGAAACACCTTGCGTTTCTTTCCAGATTCGCTATAGAGTGTGTAATCTATAGTTCCACCAACAGCTAGTTCTTGTGCGCTCCAAATTTTAGGATTAGCTACCAACCACCAATAGTTTTGCGAGGCTTCAGGCAAATCAGCAGCAAGAACAGACTCTGTATTTTCACTCAACCCCATTAACTTCTTTGCATCATCCTCGTATTTTTTCATCACCCACAATACGGTCTGGATAGCCAGTAATACAGGACGATTGCGATACATCTGCGTCTCTGGTGTCATTATTTGCTGTATCTCATCGCCATATTCTTTATCAATTGCGTTCAACAATTCAAGGAAATGTTCATATTTTCTGCCAGGATCCTTTGTATCAACATCCAGTTTCCCACAGAGATAGCGATATACCTCATCCTTATAGAAAGTATAAGTATTGGGCCTTACACAGGTAAGTATGGTAGCCGCTGTGCGTTCATCATTAGCACAGGCACCAAACTTTTTGGTCGTACACAGACTGCACAGACTACGCATTGTATTCTTGTACGCAGAAAGGCGATTAAGTAGTGGAATACTCTCGTCGGTAAGTGCTTTCAGACAATTCTCAAACTCTTCTGTATGCTGTTCCTTGAGGTATTTAAACACAGGAATGACACGCCCAGTGTCAAACAAGTTTATCTTTTGTTTTAACAATATTTCTATCACATCAAGCAATGATTTGCTCTCGGTATCGTCAAGTAACTTCCATTTGTCTTGTTCATCTTGACCATTGAATGGTTTCTTTGCGTGCAGTGTTTTGTATTGGTCTATAAGGCCTCGCAAAGTCTGCATTTGGCTATTATCAAGTTTTGTTGTATTCATTGATTATCTTGTTTATTTCTTTTTGTGAAATACCCTTCAAAAAAGGATATAAGGATTTTCTCTTCTAATTTTATTCTATTGCAAAATCAAAGACTCCGCCATAGCCACCATAACATTAGTATTTGAGATTTTGCAAATTATGATCATTTCTCTTCATTTAAAAAACACTCATGAGTAGGACAAGAGCCCCAATTGCAATAACAACATAGAATAAGCAACACCCCACATCACTACGCAATTGTTTTCTTTCACTCTCCTCGTATGCAGCCTTACTTGAGTAACCTCGATAAGAATGTGATTCCTTATAACGATTCATGCGTGTCAACTCATCAAATCTATCGGCCAGTTCCGGTGTAATTTGCTGTCCACATTCCATGTGTTCCCAGTCTGCATCGGGAGCCTCACGTTTCATCTCTTCAAGGGTTACTAGTGAACGAGCGTCAGGCTTCACGGCATCTTCTACATTGATAGGCATAAACCAAAGTTTGCGTCTCTTATCTTTCCAATCCTTGTCTTTGAATGGCTTACCATAAAACGTGCCATGCCATACAATACCAGTGCGTCCGTCACCCAACCTCACCATGTAGTATTTGTCACCCTCCTGCACATCGTCGGGGCAGGTGATGCTCCAACTCATTCTGAATCTCTGACCATACTGCTCACGATCCTTGTGGTAATCCTCTATGGTGTAGTTGCTGTTCGTAGGATTCCAAAAGAGCACAAAGGCATTTCGGCGAGGAGTTTCTTCCTCTTCACCGCTATAATCCTCGTTGTCTTCATCTTCCTCGTCATGGTCACCCATATACCAAGGGTCTTCCTCATTCATTTCTCGATAGAGCAATTCATCTTCGTCCATAGTGCTTAATTTTTTCAAATACCAGTTTGGCCTTTTCTCATCATCATGATAAGCCTTTATTCCATCCATACTATACAAAATTGAATTTATTGCACTTTTAGGAACATCTAGCTGCTCTGCAATCTCTGACGCAGTAATTGGAAAGGCTAACAGACTGTTAATTGTACGTTGTCAAGCAAAAGTACACAACTACAAATGTAGTTATTTACTCTGAAATTTCATAGCTTTATTATTAAAAATTCTTTCATTTATTGAATTTTACTTTATTATTTCTCGTATCTTTTTGATTTTCTACCTCTTGGGGATATCGATGATTTGAGCGATTTCTTTGCTGGCGAGAGACATTTTTTTACTTATTTTCTTGCTTCATATTACATAATGTTGTATATTTGCAGTGTGAGGGGAGCGTTTAATCCTTTAGGACACGTCCCTCATTCCTGTCAAGTTTTTTAACTTGGCATTTTTTTGTAATATCATATTAGCACAAACTGAGATTAAATTTCACCTCACTCCCCTACAAAAAACAAGGGATTGGGGGCAATAAGCAAAGCAATAAGAACAAAAAGGGGTGCTTTGCTTGTTCTTTGTATATATTTCCTTATCTTTGTAAGCAATCAAAACACAAAAGATAATGAAAAATATTAGTATTCTATTCTGTGCCTTTCTATTGGCAACAACAACCTTAGTGGGCTGCGACAATTTTGGTGATGACGACAAAAACGAGCCTACTACCTGCTATTTTGGTGGTTGGATCGACCTACAAAAGATACCAACCATCACCAAAGAGACCTTTAAAAGACAGATAGTTGGTAAGGGTTGGAAACACGTGTTCACACAAGAAATGAACGCAAATGGCACCATTGAGCAAAAAAGCTACTACAAAGGGCTCATCGGAATCAATCCTATCGACTTCTATTTCTCTGAGGGCAGCGTCACAAGCTTCTTTTATTCAGATGCTCTTAACGAGAATGTTAAGACCACAAAGGACTATATCTACGACGAAGCAACCAACACTATTCAGCTAATTAACAGCAAGGAGCCTAACAACCGCATATTGGAATGCGACGGAACAAACCTCTCTATCATTCAATTCTTGGGCTATAAGAACGACGGAACGGGTAAACTAACAGAAACCTACGGCGTTTCTAAATACAGAAAGATGACGACTCAAGAACTGGAAGAAATGCAAAAGCTATATCGTCCTCTACAATAATTAAACAAACCCCGTATGATGGGAATTAAATATCGCCGTCCGTCGTACGGACTGATAATGAAAAAAGAAATTTTACAAGTTGTTTTTATTCTCATTTTGCTCTTCGCCTTCCTCAGTCTTATGGACTTTTTACAAGACAAAGAGATAGACTATGTTGCGAATTTGGCGCAGACCATAGGCTTTGTTGTGACGGTGTTCGCATGCAGAAAGCTGCATCATTGGGTACAGCAACGCAATAAAAACAAAGAGAAATAAGGCGACATACAACGAAAAACGAGAGAGAAGCAATTCCCTCTCGTTTGTTTTTAAATGCACTCACAATTCTTTTGCTAAATAGAAAAAGAAAGAAGTACGCATTTTAGCAAAGATAATGATGTGTTTTTGGCACAGCCTTTCAGCCCACAAAAGCCATAAGTTATTTAAAATCTCGATAGTGCTCGGTAAGATCCACCGCCATATTGCGATTATAGCATCGGTCGCTTTTATAGCTAACATGTAGCCAAAACGACGGAGTTTTGCGCTTTCTTTCCAACAACATCTGGTCGAACGTGCAGTGTTGACATATAAATCGAAACATTTCTAAGCCCTTTTCACGGTTCGGAACATAGATGTCCGCTGCCTCGCCAAAGGTGTGTTGCGACAAAGAGTTGGCGCACAAGGCATCGTTCAAACGCTCACTTCTAAAGCCACTCGTTATCCTTATCGCCCCAAAATGTTGTCGGAGCGGTTCCAATACATGCTCGCACAAAGCCTTTAGTCGGGCAATTTGCGTGGCATTAGGGCAGTTGGTGATGTGCAGTTGGGTGGCAGTTGCCGACGCAGTCATTTCCTTTAATGAGAAATGAGGCGTTAAAAAGAAATTCTTTTCAATGGTATTAGTTGTCATATCCTGTTCGTGTGTTTTTAGTTGATGATTCGTTTTTCGACATATTCAAAGACAATCTCGTTAGACAGTGGGCGTATCTCGGGATTTTTAGCGAGCAACAGCATGTATCGCTCAATGATGTTATATCGCCTCACGCCCTTTCTTTGACGTGCTCTGAGCACAATTGCAGAGGGATTGGCAGGGATCTTCACCTGCAACAAGCCAAAGAACAGAGCCGTGAGAATGCGGAACGAGAGCGGAAAGCCCTTGTCGTCGATCAGTAAACCTTCAGAATAAATAAAATAAACAAGCTCCACCAAGTCGGTAGTGGTGCCTTGCCATCGGCATTTGCACGAGGGTTTCAGCCACAAAAGCCTCAGCAATTCTTCGGCAATGGCATAGCGCACATCGCCTTTGGGCAACTTTCTCGCATTCCTTTTGATGTCAGAAACGCTAAAAAAATCAGTTGGTCTTTTCATAACATTGTGTGTTTTAAAATAAATGATTGTTTTGTTTTTAATTTGAATTGTTCGACTGCAAAGATAAAAGAGAATCGAGAAGGATTTCTTCGTTTTCCATTTTTCATAGTTAACAAATAATAAATTTTCACCTCACCGAAGGTCAATTTCAAGACGAAAGAAAAGCACAAAGAAGCCAAAGACAAGGCAGACACGGGGCAAGACGTGGGCAAGGCAGATTGAACGGCAAAGAAAAGAGGAAAAGAAGGGGGCTAAAGAGAAAGAAGCAGGCAGAGCTATTCAGAAGAAACATGGGGCGAAAAAGTGGAATATTTTAGTGCAAGTCCGAAAGAAAGAGGCGAAAGAGAAAAAGCGGGCGGAGCTGTTCAGAAAGAACGTGGGGCGAACAAGCGGAATATTTTAGCGCAAGCCCGAAAGAAGGGGGAAGAATGGAGAGAGAAAAGCGCAGAACGCAAATAGAGAATGGGGACGAACAAAGAGGGTCTTAAAAGACTACTAAAAGGCAAAAAGAGTTCTTTTTAAAAGGAGTTGGAAGCAGTTGAAAAGAAGCAACGAGGCAAAGAGGAAGGCACAGGCGCAAGATATTATTACTTTTCGGTTTTCTTAATTGTCATCATCTCTTTGTTATTCTGAAAAATTGCCCACGATTCTCTCGCAGGAATGGGGTTATTTAAAAGAAAAGAATTCCTTTATTCGCACATTTTCTGTCTATTTTTCTGCAAATAAGCTCGTTGTTATCCTTTAGAAATTCAATCTTTTTTCTACTTTCTAATACTCGATGCATAGCCAAGATGCTTAAATCGCTCAATAAATAAGCATTCTGAATGGTTCAACCTATAAAAAAGTTAGAGTCACCGCCTCTTTTCAATAAGACGATGACTCTAATATCTTGAAATTCGACCCTTAGTCGAAACCTTTTCTATTTTGTTCCGCAAAAGATAAGCCCGCAATAAAACCACTTTACTTATCTTTTAGGCGATATAAATAAAAAATAAGATAGAGTAATGGTAGGAATCGAACCTACGATATGATGGTCCATATAAATGGACCCCATGTCTCCCTACTGACATCATCATTACTTCTATCTTATATTGCAAATATATCTTTTTTGTCGATACACTCCAAAATGTATCTTTTTTTGTGCCTCATTGGGCGATATGGGCAACTACACGGCCTTAAAAGGGACGTTTAGAGGTGAAAGGCTTGGTGTTTTTGCCTTTCAACGGACTCTCGATAAAGTAGCGCACCTCGTATGTTCCATACTCTGTTTTGTAGTGTTTGCCATTGAGATAGAGCTGAACGGTGATCACTGCCTTTGGATTGGCGCAATAAATGATGCCCCCAAAGGTGTCGTCGGTGGTTCTGTCGGCAAACTCGAATCGATTTTTTGTGGTGAAATCGGCACGATGCGCCATCTGAACAATAAAGTCTTGGTCTGGCGTGTCGCATGTAACCACCATACGATATTCGTATTCTATTGGCTCATCTTTGTCGCATGCAGTGAAAAAGAGGATACCGCTTAAAAGCAGTAGGAGTGTAAAAAATTTCTTCATTTTATTATTTAGATTAATCGAATTGTTTTCTTTCGTTAGCCTCAACGATGTGCAAAGATAAATATTTTTTAGCTTAAATACACCATTTTTTCTTTTTTACTCTCCTCGCTCTTCCTTTTTATCTTTTAAGAGTCGTTGCTCCTTGCTCTCCAAACGCTTTATGCTATCAGCCACAGGCAGGTCTTCGGGCATCGTTCCGCCAAGCTCTTCAATGGTTTTACGCACCTTTTTGCCCACCTCAAAATGCGTTTGGTTGGCATTTCGTTTTCCTTTTATGTTCTCACGACGCAACTTATCTTCGGCTTGTGTAGCACGGAAGAGATTGGCTGCCAACTCAGTTACTCCCATGTGATCGAGTATCTTTTGACTTTTCTTCAATCCTTTTCGCTCATGAATGTCCTTTGCATCTAAGCCACCATAAAGCCCTTTGTAGCCATGATTTTGAAAAATGGCATAATCACGAGACTCAACTACACCTGCATTCTTTGCCGTTTCAGCCAATAAGCTATTGTGGTGAGCCAGTTGATGACGCAAAAAGAGACGCTTTTCCTCCTCATCAGTCAGACGATTGTATTCGTCCATCTGCTTAATCTCGGCAATTCGTGTCTGAACAGCAAAATAAGTTTGTCCGTTTGCCACCACCTTTTTGCTCGGATCGGCATTCTGAACAATCAAGTAACAGGCATATCGAGATAGTTTTACTGATTCTAAAGAGCGTTTTGCACCAGAACCTATGGTAACCATTTCGTGGATATGCACGAAATGGTCCTCCACCTTGTGTTGACTATTGGCACAGGCTTCTTTCGCTTTTTCAATTACTGGCAGAAAGTTCCTGTATTCTAAATATTCAAGAACTTTGGCCATGTCTCGTGCCGACCAATATTCTGCACCATTCTCATCAACACGTTTGATCTGTTCAAAGATCGAATCTTGCGGATTTACTAATTTTTTCATATTCGGTTTGCTCATTAATTGTTAGTAATTCTAACATTATGGTACGTATAAAAACAACATTTTCGATATTTGTTGTATGTACTACAAAGATAAAAAATTATCAGTAAAAAGAGGCAATAAAGCCCGTCTATTTTCGCACCAAACAGCCCTTTTATTCGCCACTTTCAATGCTTTAAAAGTGAGAAAGACGCAAGAAGAGAAACAATACAAATACCGACAACCAACATAAAAGAGCTCTTTATATAAAAAATGCAGATACAGATGCATAATATTAGGTATTTCTTTATTTGTTTATTTTATCGTAAAAACTTATCTTTGCAAAAGAATAGAGATAAAAGTCCTTAACCATCTCTATCTTTTAACCCTCAAAAACTATTAAATGCCTTAACTAGCAGACAAATTAAACAAATATAATAACAAAAATTATCATGGATTTTAAAGACTACATCAAAGAGTTATCTAACCGTGTTGCTAAACTAAAAGACCAAATAGCAACAGAAGAAGCCACCAAAAATGCGTTTATCATGCCCTTTATTCAAATGCTAGGCTATGACGTTTTTAACCCTTTAGAAGTTGTTCCCGAGTTGGATTGCGACCTCATAAAGAAGAAAGGAGAGAAAATTGATTATGCAATCATGAAAGAGGGTGATCCAATAATGCTTTTCGAATGTAAGCACTGGGGGCAAGATTTAGATTTACACAGCACACAACTACAGAAGTATTTCGTTGCATCAAAAGCTAAATTTGGAGTATTAACAAATGGTATTATTTATCGTTTTTATACCGATTTGGCTAAACCGAACATAATGGACGATACACCTTTCTTAGAGATGAATCTAGAAAACCTAAAAGAATCATCAATAGAAGAAGTAAAGAAGTTTCACAAATCGTATTTTGATGTAGATAATATCTTAAGTTCTGCAAGTGAATTAAAGTATATGGCAGAGCTTAAAATGGTTATCAAGAAAGAATTTACATCGCCATCTCCTGAAATGGTAAAGATGCTTACCAAACAAGTTTATGAAGGTTCTATAACTCAAAAAATCCTAGAACAATTTACAGAACTTGTAAAAAGAACATTTGCCAATCACATTCACGATGTAATGTCCGACCGATTAAACATTGCCATTCAATCAGCAGAGCGTGAAGATGTTGCAAATAATGAGCCCCTATCATCTGTTACAGAGACAACAACAGAAGAAGACTCAAACAACGGAATTGTTACAACAGAGGAAGAACTTGAGGGTTTCTATATCGTTAAATCAATATTAAGAAATAGTATTCAAGCAGAACGCATTACATATCGTGATGCTCTTTCTTATTTTGCCATTTTCTGTGACGGCAACAACCGAAAACCTATCTGTAGATTATATTTCAATACAGCAAATAAATCAATTGGAATATTCGACGCTGATAAGAAAGAAACAAAGCACAAAATTGCGTCTTTAGACGAAATATATGCGCATCAAGAAGAATTAAAACAAGCGATACAACATTATTTAGAATAAAACAGAGCCCTCTATCTGCAAAGATAGGGGGCTTATTTTTTTAAGTGAAGAAAGAAAATACACCTCGATCGTCTTCTAAATACTCTGCATCTTTTATATTTAGCGTTATTCTTTTCACACAATTAAAGACTATATTTCTTCCTTTCTCACTACTATTCCTCCTCCTCACCCTTCCCTTCTCTTTCATAAGACAACAAAAAAGGCACCGAGAGTTATCTCAGTGCCATTGATGAGTTGGTGTACTCCGCTGTTCCAATGTAGCGTTCAGTGCCTTATTGCGCATCACTCTATAGCCGTTTGCGCTACATTCAAAAGAGAGCAGTGGTGCATTTCCTTGCCTCTTATGCAGCGTCAACCTTTCCGTTGACCGTAAAAAAGAGGATGAGCGAATAGACAACGCCGAACAAATAGATCATTGTGAAGCCAACGAAGCGGCGCAGTAGCATCCAGCAGTCGTGTAACAGTGTTCTCACTACAATTATTAGACTATTCATAAACAAAGGTTTAGGGTTAAACAAAAACTACAATCTCTCCATTTTATTGTGCGTGTGAAGTGTCGCCAGAGGCAGCCTTACGGGTCTTTTTAGGCTTCTTCACATCGTATTTGGTAGCCTCTTTCACCGTCATACCTTGCAATAAGAAACTGGTTCGTTTGCGGTTAGCGGTGGTATAGGTTGTTGGGTGGAAGAGCACCCTTGCGCCCACGATGTTCTTTTGAGGGTTAAAGTCGAGCGAAGTGTCGGCAGGCTTAGTTTTAAGTCCCACCTTAAAGCTTCCAAGACCGCCCAAGATCACCTTTTGAGAGTTTTGCAACTGCGCTCTCATCACGTCCACCAACTCGGCAATCACCGCAAGAATATCACTCTTTTTAAGAGTACAGTTAGCCTGCATGATGCTTGCAAGACCATCGATGTCGATCACGCCAGTGTGAAGCGAACGAGCATACCACTTGCCTTTTGTTTTACTTTGTTTTCTGTTGTCTTGTGTTAAACGATAAACTACTGACATAATTTGTTTCCTTTCTTGTTTTTTTGATTGTTATTACTGAATTAAAAAGCTGGCGAAAAAGCATTGAGAATGAAGTGTAATAGTCGACATCTTACCCATCAAATGCAGTGACTTTGCTCACCAACAGCAACCCTTTTGTTTTCGATTGCAATGCAAAGGTAGAACAAAGGCAAAGGCGTTGCAAGAAAGATGTGTGTAGTAAAGTGTATAGCACATAACAAAGAGACTCTCAGAGGTGTTTTGTTCACCTAAGAGAGTCTTTTTAAAGAGGTGCAGAAGGCAGTTGAAGCACCTTCTGCGAAAAGAGTATAAGGGAGAAATGACTTATCGAATAATCATTTTTTGAGTTTCGATCACGCCATTATTTTCAATCTTGATGAGGTAGGTGCCCTTTGCAAACGATTTGGTGCTGACGTTTGTTGGACGGGTGATGTGACGCACAAGAACGCCGTCGAGGGTGTAGATCCAAAGGTTTTGAACATTGTTGAGCACAATGGTTTGGTTGCTGAGCTGAGCCGATGGCTTGGCTGTTTCTAACACGTTGATGCCCGTTTGAGCGTTCAATCCTTCTGGTTCGCTGGCTGTTCCCTCGTCCCAAGTGTCGGCACCCGCTTTTCTTGAAGTATTTGTACCCGTAATTTCCACTCCGAAGTCGATAGCAAAGCCCTTGTTAAACTTACCTGTTGGTTGCAAAGCACCTTCGAACCACGCATCAGAGAACACGATACGAATGCGGCTCATGCCCACTTTTGCATTGTCTGGAACCTTGATTGTGAATTGTTGAAGACCTTGAACGTTCTCCATTGTGCGTGAGCGTTTGCTACCAAGAGTGAACAAACATTCGCCATGGTCAGGACTTAAGTCTAAGAAATCAGGGTTAAACACTCCGTCGCCATCAAGGTCAATCCAGCCACGTCCAATGCAATAACGAAGGTCGTCGTGGCTTCCTTCTACGTCATCACTTGCCTCGTGTCCTTTAAAGTGAATGGTGAATGTTTGTCCTTGACGCACCTTAATCACCTTAGACGACATATCTACATAGTTGGTTGCAGGGCGACTGCCGTTGTCGTTATATTGAATATTCTCAATTGCGCCTGTTGTATGGAAGTTATCCAAATATCTTAATTGACGTGCAGTGGCTGCACCAGCTGCGCTAACATCGAGCTCAGGAGTTCCATAGATGTTGGTGTTGGCAGCAGGCAAAGTGTTATAATCGCCACGTTGTATAGCCTTCCACACCACAGGAGAATAGGTTTTAAGGTCGGTAGAAGCAGAGCGAACACCAATATAAGGCTGATTGTCTTGCTCACCCACTTGAATATCGCCCACATAAGTTGCCCATTGTTTGGTGCGAGCAATCTCGGTTACAGCACCCTCTTCGCCGTTCTTATACAGAATTTCGAAGTGATGAATATTCTCTTTGTCGTTGTGTTGAAGCTCGTTGCCAGCACCACATTCCACGTTCCATGTAGCTTTTACCGATAAAGAAGTTTTCTTTTCTTCCTTCACCTGAATGGTTAAATCTTTTGGAGCAGAGGGTTTCGCAGTGAAGTTATCGCTCAATTCGAGTTTACCCACAAGCATGTTAAAGTCCGAATTGGTGTTTTTCACACGCAAGCCAATGCGGTCTATCACATCAGAAGAAGTTAAATCGTTCAACGCAATCTCTTTTTCTTCCCAGTTTGCGCCCACTGGATTGCTCACAAGATATTCTTTCCATTGTTGCGAATTCTTAAGGCGTACGATGAGATAAAGCTGAGATGTGTTCATAGCATCTTTGCCGTTCTTCACCGCAAGCTTAGCAACAATGTTGCCACCATTGCCCTCGAGCAAGGTTTTATATAAAATAAGGTCGGCATTTCCGTCTGTTTTGGTGCCCTTAACCTGCAAGCACGAACCGCCCATATAAGCGTCGGTGTTGGTGAATTGTGCATCAATGGCGTTGCTTACGTTGGTTGTTTCTGAGCGATAAACGAGCCAACGATAGGTTGGAACGAGGTCTTGATTCGACATGTTATACCACGATCCTGCTGTTTTCTTGCCTTTATAAACATAGCGTTCGCCGTTTCCTATGTTGAAGAAGGTAGAGAAAGGCAATTTACCTTGTATGGTAGACTGCTCGGGAATCCATGTAGACATACCCGCAAAGTTATAGAGTGCAGGGTTGCCTCCTTGCGCTTCAAGACTGTTTCCTCTATCTACCACAGCAGGACGGTTTGCTGGATTGCGATAACCACCAGAGAAAGCACGCTCTAAAAGCATTTGATAGTTGGTCATAAGCTGTTGTGGGCTATTGCCTTTGTTATACGACCAAAATCTACTTTGATCGTGTTCGCCCCACAAAGCAATACCACTTTCGTGGTGGAAATTGTCTTTATCAAGGTCTGTCCAGTTCTTATCCATGCCTACAATCCAACCACCCATATACAAGCCTTTAGTAGTTTGCAATGCGTTCTTTGCGTTTCTGTAGCTCGCATTCATATCTCTTGCAAAACCATTTCCGTCGTAATTCAACATCACTTCGGCTGTTCTGCTACCATTCCAACCAAAGAGTGCATTCGTACTATAACTTGGAAGGATATTGCTCATCGTGTAAATCACGATATGAAAGTTATTGAAATTTTCTTCTTTAGCTATTTGGTAAAGACGTTTATGGAAGTCAATTACATTCTTATTGTCATAACCTGAGGTTTCCCAGTTATAGTTAATTCCGTCCATTCCGAGGAATCTTAACAAGTTAATAAGGGGACGAGCGTATTTGTATTCGCCCTTATCATTCGTTTCTTTGATGAACGACATCCATTGACTTGCACCCTGACCACGACCTCCTGTCGTGTCGAAAAACTTCATACCGCTCATGATGTCGGTTCCGTTTTGGTGCGCAGCATCTACCCAAGAGCCTGGTGCTTGAAACAAAGTGTGGTTCCAAGAGCCGAAAAGAGTGGTGTAGTTCCACATCGAGAAGTTGTCGTTAACAAAGTCTTTCGATGGATAACCGCCAATCAATTTGCCCGCTCCCGAAGGCAGGTTAAGAAACAATTCACGTTCTGCATAGGTGTTTCCAACAAGTCTATCGGCATTGTCGATGGTGTTTCTTTTAGCCACATGCGAGCGAACGAACTCTATTTCGTCGTAGAGTCCTTTAGCTTTTAATTCGTCGATAGTGGGATATTTACGGCCTTGAGCGTCGAGCTCGGCAAAGAATTTAAGTAGTTCTAAATCGTTAAACTTAGAGAAGTCGTAAATAGTAGTTGATGTTGATTCGAGCGAGGTTTGCGCCAAAGAAGGGGCAGCAGCACACAAGCTAAGTGCAAGCAACAAGGTCTTGCAATTGAATACTGGTTTTTTCATTTTGTTTTATCTAAAGGTTTATGTTTTTGTTAGTAAGAAAAAAGGATGCACCAACGATGTGGCGCACCCTTCTCTTGTTAAAATTTAATAGAACATGTTGTTTATCTTCTATTAATTTTTAGTGAATTTGGCGAAGTGTTATAAATTACTTTGTAGTTTGTTTCGCCAGTTCAATTACAAAAGTTTTACTTGATTACCACTTTTTGAGTACGAATAACGTTGTTGTTCAACATCTTCACAAGGTAGATTCCCTTTGGTAGAGATTTTATTTCGTATTGTTGAGGATTATCTAAAACTTTAACTAAAGAACCATCTACACCAAAGATCCAAGCTTTTTCTACATTAGAGAACTTCAAGTCTTTGCTTGTTTGAACAAGTGCTGAAGCCTCACCAGCAAATGAAGTGATTGATGTGCTTGCAGAAAGTCCTTCTGGTTGTTCTGCCTTACCTTCGTCACGTGTAGACTTAGGAGTCTCTCTTTGTGGATTGTTACCAGTGATTTCTACACCGAAGTCGATAGCAAATCCCTTGTTAAACTTACCTGTTGGAAGAAGAGAACCAGCGAACCAAGCGTCTGAGAACACAATTCTCATACGAGTTTTACCTACCTTAGCATCTGCAGGAATGGTGAATTCGTAGCTTTGAAGTGATTCAACTTGTGCAGGAGTACCTTTACGAATTTGACCTAAGAAGAACAATTGTTCACCATTTGCAGGGTCTTGTTTGATATCAACTGGAGTGAAGACGTGGTCACCATTCAAGTCGATCCAACCCTTACCCATACAATAACGAAGGTCGTCTTTGCTGTTATCTTTTGCAGGTGTTGCTTCATATCCCTTGAACTTCAAGGTTACCTCTTGTCCTTGAGCAACTTTTAACACTTGGTTTGTTGCGTCAACATAGTTGGTTCCACCTTGAGGAGCAGATGCACTATAATTGATATTTTGTTCTCCACCCTCTGTTATAAAGGTTTCGATGTAACGTACTTTTTGTGCAATCTTATAACCATCAGCAGCCATATCCAATTCAGGTTCTCCATAAGGATTATCCTTTTTCTCAGGAAGAGAAGCATAAGTAGAACGTGGAATTTCTTTCCATTCTACTGGAGAGTAGGTCTTTAAGTCTTTAGAAACTGAACGAACACCGATGAATGGTTTATCTGATTCTGCCATTTCAATATCGCCAATGTATGTAGCCCATTGTGATGTACGACCGATTTCGCTTACAGTTCCATTCTCACCATTCTTATAAAGCACTTCGAAGTGGTCTACATTAGCATCGTCGTTGTAAACAACTGTTTCTTCAGTAGCTGAACTTAAAGCCCAAGTTGCTTTCACAGAAAGAGAAGATTTGTTTTCTTCTTTCACTTGGATTGTAAGATCTTTCACACCTTGTGGAGTAGCTGTGAAGTCGTCTACGATAGCCAATTTACCAACAAGAAGCTTATATTGTTCGTCAACATTCTTCACACGAAGACCGATACGATCGATAACGTCTGTTGAATTTAAGCCTGTTAGAGCAATTGTGTGCTCTTTCCATGTCTTATCTGTTGTACCATCAACTGCAAACTCTTTCCATTCTCCGCTGTTCTTTAGACGAACGATGAGCGCAAGTTTAGAGTCTTGTGGTGTGTCTTTACCTGTTTTGATAGCCACTTGTGCTTTGATTGCACCGCTTGTACCTGTAAGATTGGTTTTGTAAAGAACGATATCTGTTAATGGAGCTGTTCCTTTACCTGTTAGTTTTAAGCAAGAACCACCAGTGTAAGAATCTTCATAAGTAAACTCAGGTTGTACGTTTGTACTTACGTTTGTTGTGTTTCCGTTGTAAACCAACCAACGATAGGTTGGCACGATGTCTTGGTTAGACATGTTATACCATGAACCTGCTGTTTTCTTTCCTTTGTATGTGTAAACCTCTCCAGCACCTGTATTGAAGAATGTGCTAAATGGAAGCTTACCATCAATTGCTGAACGCTCAGGAATCCATGAAGCTAAACCAGGGAAAGTTGACAATGGAGCAACTGAACCTGACCATTCCCAATTGTGTCCTGCGTTTCTTATTTCAGGGCGAACTGCTGGGTTTCTGTTACCACCTGAGAAGCCTCTTTCCAACAACATTTGGTAGTTGCTCATGCGTTCTTGTGCACTTCCACCTGTGTTATATGACCAGAAACGGCTTTGACCGTGTTCACCCCAAAGACAAACACCGCACTCTTCTGCACCTGAAGCATTAAGACGAGTCCAGCTTCTGTTCATTGTTACAATCCAAACACCTGCATACAAGCCCTTAGCTGTACCCAAAGAACGTTTAGCTTGTTGAACTGATGAAGCCATAGAAGGAGTGAAATCGTCTGCAGAATAGTTCAACATCAAGTCTGTTGTCTTTACATTATTCTTACCAAACAATGCTTCTGTATTATAAGATGACAAGCTTGAATGTGATGTATAAATTGCTATATGGAAATTTTTAAAGTTTTCTTCTGCTGCAATTTTATATAATTCTTGGTGGAATTTAACTACTTCGCTATCATCATAACCTCTTGCTTCGAAGTTATAGTTGATACCATCCATTCCTAAGAATTGCAAAAGATGGATA
>ERZ773233.440-NODE-440-length-28198-cov-23.633657_pt1 | contig 28198 bp, 28 predicted proteins | sample MGYA00580991_ERZ773233 | MGnify/ENA primary metagenome ERZ773233 (study PRJEB29015, sample SAMEA2738178) | human oral metagenome | biome: human oral; feature: human-associated habitat; material: saliva | place: China | collected 2161 ...
GAGCGCGCTTCCCTGACACGGAAGAGGTCACTGGTTCGATCCCAGTATCGCCCACCATATGTAAACCCCGTCATTAGCGGGGTTTTTTCATATCCAGGTAGTGCTCAGGCAGCTAAGCTAACCTGAGTAAAAACAGGGAAAGGACTAAGCGTGAGCGAGCTATTACCGGTTGTCATTGGTGGAGATATTGGAGCTTATGCCTTAGCTCGACAGCTAAACATGGCTTTGCACCAGCGAGTAACCGTACTAGGCAGTGCCCCCATTGAAGCTATTACGCTCTCAAACTTTATTGATGTAGAGCATCTAGAGCCCGGCGCAGACCCAATCGCCGCCCTAAAAGCCCTAGATCCGGCTAGTCAAGGCAAGCGCGGTGTAGTAATGGCTAACACCGATATGCATGCCGAAATGCTGGTGCAGCGCCGCGATGAGCTAACAGACTGGGTAGTGCCTTTCCCCAGCCAGCAGGCTTATGACGCAGTCTGCGACAAAGCTTCCTTCTCAGCCCTGTGCAAGCAGGTAGGGGTAACCACCCCGCGCGAAATCTTGGTGGACTTTGCTGGCAGTGACGACCCGCAGTGGCAGGCCCCCGACATCGACATTCCCTTCCCGGTAGTGGCCAAGGCCGCCGTCGGAGCTGACTACGACAACATTTCCTTCCCAGGCAAACGTAAGATCTGGTTCATCAATACCCAAGCTGAACTGGACTCGCTCTGGGAAAAACTGCGCGGAGCCGGCTTTACCTCCACATTCCTGGTGCAAGAACTAATCGCTGGTGACAACACCGCCATGCGTTCAATTACCGCCTATATGGACTCCCACGGCAAGCTGACCATGATCGGCTCAGCCCGCGTGCTGCTTGAAGATCACGCCCCCACCATGATCGGGAACCCGGTGGCCATGATCGTAGAACCCTTCGAAGGACTATGGGCGCAGGCCGAAAAAATCCTAAAGGCCGCCGGCTACCGTGGCTTCGCTAACTTTGACGTCAAAATCGCTCCTGACGGGCGTGAAGTCTTCTTTGAAGTTAACGCCCGTATTGGCCGTAACTCCTTCTACATGACCGCCGGGGGAGTCAACCCCATGGGCGTCATGCTGGCCGACCTGGTTGAGGGCGAACAGATTAAACAGCGCCAAGCCCGCCGCGAAGTGCTCTACAGCCTGGTGCCAACCAAGCTGCTACTGCGCTACCTGCGTGATGAGTCCCTGCGCAACCGGGTACGCAAACTGGCTGCTAAAGGCGTAGCTGACCCGCTACGTAACCCCCTTGAGCGCTCAATCAAACGTAAACTATTAGTAGAAGCTCAGCGCGCCAACCACTACCGAAAGTTCGCGCGCTACTACCCGAAGGCTACTGACACCTCGTTCTAAGGTCTGCTCAGCGTACCGAAGTTCCGTCATCAACAGGAGGGCTAATATGACCCGTACCGAAACTCTGCGTCGTCTTACCGCCAAGGAAGCTGAAAAGCTACTAGCTGGCCGCGACTACCCCATCGAGCAGTCACCTGCCTGGGCCCGCTATGAAAAAGCCCTTGGCCACCAGGTTTGGGGACGCTACGTCTACGAAGACGGCCAGCAGCCAGTAGCCTACGTGGTGTTGTACACCAATGAGATTGGTGGCCGCCCCTTCCTATGGGCCAAACATGGTCCCATCTGGTTCAAAGAGCAGTCACCCGAGCGTGAAGCCCACCTGCGTAGCCTGCTGATCCCCGAGGTGCGCCGTCGTGATAAAAGCATCGCCTTTGTGCGTATGCACGCCCGTTTCAGCGCCCCCGACTGCCACGAGCTACTCAACACGCTCACCTATGACCGCACCTACATCATCGACCTAACCGGCAAAACCCCTGAAAAAATTGCTGCCGCCATGCCCAAGGACGGCCGCCGTGGGGTTAAGCGAGCCGAACGCGTGGCCAAGGAAGCCGGCGTCGTCATTAAGGACGAAACCGGCATGGACCGCGCCACCTTCGATGAGGTCTACCGCGTCCTAGAAGAAACCAGTGAGCGTGACGGCTTCACCCCCCACAGTGCAGACGTGTACTGGACCATGCTCACCACCCTGGGTGAGCAAGCCCGCATGTACGTGGCGCGCCTAGACGGACGCCCTGTGGCCTGGGTACTAGTCGTTGTTAATGGCATTAGTGCGGTTGCCTACTATGGCGCCTCCACTACCGCTGACCGTGCCACCCGCGCCGCCGAGGCCACCGACTGGTACGCCGCCTGTGACCTGGCCGCCAAGGGCTACAAGGGGTACGACTTCATGGGTGCCGGCTCCACCCGCGTACCCGAGCTGTACAGCGTGGGCATGTACAAAAAGCGTTTCGCTCAGCACCCAACTGAAGTCGACGGCGCCTGGGACGTACCCGTGCAACGCCCGGTTTTTGAGGCGCTAGTGGCCGCCAAGAAGGCCAAACACCTAGTGCGTAAGGCCACGGTTGTAGCCTCTAAAGCCTCAGAAGCTATCAAGCGCTAAACTTAACCTTTGAAAAGGCCGCACCTGTCCAGCGTCCTGAACACAAACTAAAGGAGAATACTGTGAGCCAGCAGCCCAGCCAGCAGCCGCAAATCGAGCTAAACATCGACGGCGTACCCACCAAGGTAGAGGCGGGCACTACCGGGGCCAACATCTATGCAGACCGTAAAGAGGTAGTAGCGGTTAAAGTCGATGGCCAGCCCTGGGACCTGGAGCGTGAGCTACCTGCTGGCGCCACAGTGGAACCCATCGCTATCGACAGTGAAGACGGCCTAAACATCCTGCGTCACAGTGCCACCCATGTTATGGCTCAGGCCGTGCAGGAACTATTCCCGCAGGTAAACCTAGGTATTGGCCCCTTCATTACCGACGGTTTCTACTACGACTTTGGCAATATCGACTCTGTCACCCCGGAGCTGATGCGTGAAATCGAAAAGCGTATGAAGCGCATCGTTAAAGAAGGGCAGCGTTTTGTACGCCGCGACATCAGCGAAGCCGACGCTGCCAAGGAACTAGCAGACCAGCCCTACAAGCTGGAGCTAATCCAGACCAAGGGTAAGGGCGCTGAAGCCGCCTCAGTCGAGGTAGGCGCCGGCGGCCTAACCATGTACGACAATGTGCGCCGCAACGGGGAAGTGGCTTGGAGTGACCTATGCCGTGGCCCGCACCTGCCCAACACCAAGCTGATCGGCCTAGGTTTTGCGCTAACCAAGTCTTCTTCGGCTTACTGGAAGGGTGACCAGTCCGGTGACTCCCTGCAGCGCATCTACGGCACTGCCTGGCCCAGCAAGGAAGCCCTCAAGGAATACCAGACTCGCCTAGCTGAAGCGGCCCGCCGTGACCACCGCAAGCTTGGCCAGGAACTAGACCTGTACTCTTTCCCCGAGGAAATTGGCCCCGGCCTGGTGATTTTCCACCCTAAGGGCGGGATTTTGCGCCACGAAATCGAGTCCTATGTGATTGAGCGTCACAAGCAGGCCGGTTTCGACTTTGTGCACACCCCCGAAATCTCTAAGGGCGGCCTATTCCACACTTCCGGGCACCTGCCTTACTACGCTGACACCATGTTCCCGCCCATGCTGGCTGATGAGGAACGTGACGCTGAGGGCAACATTGTTAAGGCCGGCCAAGAGTACTACCTCAAGGCCATGAACTGCCCGATGCACAACCTGATCTTCCGTTCGCGTGGGCGTTCCTACCGTGAACTGCCGCTGCGCCTGTTCGAAATGGGGCACGACTACCGCTACGAAAAGTCCGGCGTGGTGCACGGCCTGACCCGTATGCGCGGCTTCACCCAGGACGACTCGCACACCTACTGCACTCCTGAGCAGGCTGAAGACGAAATCCGGATGCAGCTGAACTTCTTCATCTCCATTCTTAAAGATTTCGGTTTAACTGACTTCTACCTGGAGCTATCCACCCGCGACGAGGATGGTAAGAAGAAGGACAAGTTCATCGGTTCTGATGAGGACTGGGCGGCGGCCACCAAGGCGCTAGAGGATGCCTGTGCGGCCACCGGCTTGGACCTAGTGCCTGACCCGGGCGGCGCCGCTTTCTACGGTCCCAAGGTTTCGGTGCAGTGCAAGGATGCCATTGGGCGTACCTGGCAGATGTCCACGGTGCAGTATGACTTCAACCAGCCTGAGCGTTTCGGCCTGGAATACACCGCCGCTGACGGCTCTCACCGCCGCCCGGTGATGATCCACTCCGCCAAGCTCGGTTCGGTAGAGCGTTTCATTGGGGTGCTGGTAGAGCACTACGCCGGGGCATTCCCCACCTGGCTAGCTCCAGTGCAGGTCAAGCTGGTGCCTGTGGCTGAGGTCTTTGACGACTACGTTAAGCAAGTGGCTGACAAGCTACGCAGCCAGGGTGTGCGCGTAGAGATTGACCTGTCCGATGACCGTTTCGGCAAGAAGATCCGTAACGCCTCAAAGGAAAAGGTGCCCTTCACCCTGATTGCTGGTGGCGAGGATGTGGAGGCCGGCGCGGTTTCCTTCCGTTACCGTGACGGTAGCCAGCACAACCAGGTGCCCGTAGATGAGGCCGTGGCCCACATTGTGGATGTGATCAAGCGCCGCGTTAACGATCCTGCTGGCGAAAAGCTTGAGGTAGCTTAAGTGACCGGCGCCGCTGAGCAGTTTGATAGCGCTGGCCAGGCTATTGCCGGGGTGATTGAGGATACTTTTGATCACCCCGGTGTGCCCGACGCCTTCCAGCGCCTGTGGGTACCTCACCGCATGGTTTACATTGGCGGTCAGGATAAGCCTGAGGATCCTTCCGCCCCTAAATGCCCGTTTTGTCGCGCCGCAGCTAGCGACGACGACGCGGCCAGCTTAGTGGTGCGCCGGGGTAACCAGTGCTTCACCCTGATGAACCTGTACCCCTATAACCCTGGGCATCTGCTGGTGTTGCCTTACCGTCACGTGGCTGACTACACCGAGCTAACCGATGCAGAACGCATTGAGTTAGGTGAAATGACCGCGCAGGCCATGCGTACTTTGCGCCATGTTTCTGGGCCTGACGGCATTAACCTGGGTATGAACCAGGGGGAGGTAGCTGGCGCCGGTATTGCCGCGCACCTGCACCAGCATGTGGTGCCGCGTTGGCGTGGGGACGCTAACTTCCTGCCTATCGTGGCACAAACCAAGGCAGTTCCACAGTTACTAGATGACGCCCGCCAGGCTTTAGCACAGGCCTGGGATGCAGCCAATACCGCTGCGGACGCCAAATAAAACTAAGCGCAACTGAGGAGTAACTATGCTCGGTGAACATGGGCGTAGCATCACAAAAACTCTATTTACCAAGCCGGCCCTGGCGATGGCTAAAGTTGGTATTACCCCCAACATGCTGACAGTTACCGGCACGGTGCTTTCGGTAGTGGTGGCAGTTTTTACCCTGCCGCAGGGACACTTCCTGTTGGGTGTAGGGCTGCTGCTGATCGTGCTGTTTGGGGATTCTTTTGATGGAATCTTGGCACGCGCCACGGGTACATCTTCTCCTTTTGGAGCCTTTCTTGATTCCTGCCTGGATCGCTTGACCGACGCCGCCGTGTTTGGTTCCTTGGCAGTGTGGGCGGCCCTGCACATGCCTGCCGGCACCCAGCGCACCTTGACAGTGTCTTTCGCGGTGGCCTGTGTAGGGCTGGGCGCTTGCGTTTCCTATGTGCGTGCCCGCGCCGAATCGGTAGGAGCTGACGCCCATAAGGGTCTAGCTGAGCGCACTGACCGACTAATTATTGGCGGCCTAGGGGCGTTAGCGGTAGGTTTCGGTTTGAGTACCTGGTGCATAACTGTGGCCCTAGGGGTAGTGGCCCTGGCTGCCTTTATTACGGTAGTGCAGCGAATTTTGGCAGTGCGCTCCCACTTTGCAAAGCAGGCTAAATGACCGGGGCGAAACTATATTTGGCCGCCTGGTCATTAGCTCCCAAAATTCCTGCCAGACTTGGTTACGCACTAGCAAATCGCGGCGCTGACGTGGCTTGGCTGCACCAGCGCCTACGCCCGTCTAAACGCGGGGTGGGCCAGCTAGAAGCAAATCTACACACCCTTACTGGCAGCGATGATGTGCGTGGTCTAAGCCGAGAAGGTATGCGTTCCTATATGCGTTACTTCTATGAAGCTTTTGCTCTGGCCGGTGTGCAGCCAGAACAGCTGCGTCATAGGGTGCGTGTGGAAGGCGATTTTGAGGCTTTAAAAGCAGATGTAGCCAGGGCCAATGTGGTGTTTGCCCTATCGCACAGCGGTAACTGGGATCTGGCTGGGGCTTGGGCCAGCCAAGAGCTAGCCACTGTGCTTACCGTGGCAGAAAAGGTAGAGCCACCCCAGCTGTTTGAAAAGTTCATTGAGTTCCGCCAGGGGCTGGGCATGGAAATTATTGCTCAGGCACCGGGGCAAAAAGTCTTTGAACAGCTAGTTCAAAAAGCCCAGCAGGGACGCTATTTCATCCCCCTACTGGCTGACCGTGATTTAAGCGCGGCAGGTATCGAGGTGGATTTTGGTGGCCAACCAGCCCGGGTAGCTGCCGGTCCGGCCGTACTAGCGGCACGCACCCACTCACCGCTGTGGATGGGGGCAATTAGCTATGAACGCCTGGAGGGTCAACGCCGTCGCCTAGCTGGCAGCAGTTGGGGCATTGTCATCCATGTGCGTAAAGTTGCTGATCAGGTCAGCAATGATCGAGGAGATATTTTCGACAAAACCCAAGCTTGGGCGTCTCAGATGGCACAACTATTAGCACGCTATCCGCAGGACTGGCATATGCTACAGGCTATCTATACTCAAGACTTGGATCTAGAACGCCTGGCACGTTCCCATGCTCGCCAGCGTGAAGAAAGTTAAAGGAAGCTATGCGCATTGGTATCGTCTGCCCCTACGCCTTAGATGTGCCAGGTGGGGTGCAGGTTCACGTCACAGATTTAGCGCAAGAGTTGATGCGACGCGGCCATGAAGTAGGGGTACTGGCCCCGGCTGGCCCAGAAATGGAGCTACCTGCCTGGATTACCAGTGCCGGTAACGCTATCCCGATTCCCTATAACGGATCTGTAGCTCGGCTTAACTTCGGGGCGGCCCCGGCAGTGCGTACTCGCCGCTGGATTGAGCAAGGCAACTTTGACCTGCTGCATATTCATGAGCCCATTACTCCCTCAATCGGTATGTTGGCGCTACAAGCAGCACGTGGCCCGCTAGTAGGTACTTTCCATGCGGCCATGGACCACTCCATGGTGCGTGAAGCTACCGCCCCCATAGTTTCGGGCCTGATTGAAAAGCTAACGGCCCGAATTGCCGTGTCTAATGAGGCCAAAAAAACCCTGCAACACTTCCATGGCGGTGACGCTGTGATTATCCCTAACGGCGTATACACCAAGCCATTTCGCACTGCCCCTAAGCAGGAACGTTTCACCGGCAGCGCCCAGGCACCCACCATTGCTTTCTTAGGTCGTATTGATGAGCCGCGTAAAGGCCTGGGAGTGCTACTAAAAGCTGTGCCGCAGGTGCTGGCCCGGTTCCCGCAGGCACGTTTCTTAGTAGCCGGGCGCGGCGAAAATCCCCAGGCCCTGGCTCACCTGGATGCCACTAGTGCGGCTGCAGTAACTTTCTTAGGGGGAGTTAGCGACGCCGATAAGGCTTCTTTGCTGGCTTCGGCCACCTGCTATGTGGCACCCCAAACCGGTGGCGAATCTTTCGGCATTGTGCTGGTGGAGGCCATGGCGGCGGGCACCGCCGTAATTTCCTCTGATCTGGCGGCTTTCGCAGCGGTGCTTGAAAATGGGCGCTTGGGCACTATGTTCAAAAATGGTGACAGCGATGCTTTAGCCCAGGCCATTATTGGGGTAGTTGGTGACCCTCAAACCACTCAGGCCAAGATTACCGCCGCCAATGTGGCCGTGGAGCGCTACGACTGGTCCAACGTAACCGACCAGATCCTGGCGGTTTACGACGTCGCTGTAACCACCATTAACAGCCGTATTGAAGCCGAACCGGGCGAGCGCACCATGCTCGGGGCGCTGCGTAACCTGCGTGAAGGAGAAAGCCTGTGATAAGCGCTGCCCCACTTTTGCCTCCCGCAGCTATTGATGCCTTACTGGCAGTATTGCTTGTTGTAGTAATAGTGCTGGTAGCTGGCTGGTTCCTGTTCGCCTATGCGGTACGAGTAGACCGCCTGCACCGCCAAGTGCTGGCTGCCCGCCTGATTGTCAGCGGGCAACTGTCTAAACGGGCCCACGCCGCCATTGAATTAGCCAATGCGCAGGTGCTGGATCAGGCAGACAGTGAAAAACTGTGCCAAGCCGCTCATGAGGCTTCGCGCTGTGAAGAACCTATTGTGGGTGACGGCTTAGATCCACGTAACCGCAGCGGCAACGCCGCTAAACGAGTGGCTTACGAAAATCAGTTAACTAGCGTTATGGGCGAAGTTTTAACCGATGAAACTCGCAACCGCCTGATGCAAGAAGCTGACGCTGCTGCTTTACTGCGTCGCCTTGACGCCGCCCAACAAAAACTTGAGGTGGCCGTACATGTCCACAACAACCAGGTTAAGGACGCTAGAAAAGTACGCCAGCGTGCCTTGGTAAGAATTGCTCATTTGGCTGGACGCGCCCCGCTACCAGCCCCGGTAGAGATTTAAACTTACGTGAAAGAAAAGATTCCCACGCTGGCTGCCTCTCGCGCCCGCGCTTACTTGCACACGCCTGCTTGGACTAAGCAAAGCGCCCATTCTTGGCGTACTTTCTTATTTACCGCTCTCGCCATGGGCGGCCTGGTGGGTTTTGGGGTGTTGATGATGATCATCAACGCTAATTCAGGAGGCACCAATTTATTGGTTCCCTTCTTGTTGGCTTTAGTACCTCTATGCCTGGTGTTGCTGGTGGTGCGTTGGATTGACTACCAGGATCCTGAGCCTATGGGGGTGCTGGTGGCCGCCTTCCTGTGGGGGGCGGGTGTGGCCACACTAGTTTCCTTAATGATCAACAACTCTTCCACCATTGCGGTAGCAGAAATTACTAAATCCAAAACCGCCGGCGGCACCTTCACCACCTTGGTTAGCGCCCCGCTAATTGAGGAGTTCACCAAGGCCCTAGGTTTGGTGCTTATCTACCTGCTGTGGCGCAAGATCGTTAACGGCCCGGTCGACGGCGTCGTCTACGCCACAGTAATTGCAGGTGGCTTCGCGTTTGCAGAAAACATTTTGTATTTTGCTCGCTACAGTGATCAGCTGGCACAAATCTTCCTGCTACGCGGGGTGGCCTCACCTTTCGCCCACGTAATTTTCACTGCCTGCACCGGTATGGCTTTAGGCTTTGGCATCCACATGCGTGGGCGCTGGTCCTGGCTAGGTATGACCCTGCTGGGTTACCTATGTGCGGTAGTGCTGCACTTTAGCTGGAACCTACTTTCAGGCCCCAACTGGTGGTTCTATATGCTGGTCTCAGCCCCAATATTCGTGCTGATGGGCTTGCTGGTGTCCTACCTAAAGCGACGTGAACAGCGTGATTACGCCACCAACCTGATGGATTACGCTGCCGGTGGCTGGTACACCTCAGCTGAGGTAGCCATGCTTACCACCAATACTGGACGCCGTCAGGGCACTGCTTGGGCGCGCTCAAATGGCCCACAGGCGCGTAAGGCGATGCTTGATTTTCAGCGTGACTCAATGGAGTTAGCTGAGATCCGTGGGCGTTTCTTAGCTGGTGAAGGTGACAGTGAAGACCGTGAACGCCAACTTAAACTACTGCAGGAAATCTCTGCTAAACGCCAAGTTTTCCTAGGTTTAGACAATGCCTAATGGCCAAGATTGGTTAGGTGACGCTAGTGCAGACCAGCCCCAAGTAGAGGGACAAAGCAGCGACGTCGTCGCCTCTAGCGCCAAAACCAAACCGCAGCTGCCCGCTAACTGGCGCCAACTGCTAGGGGCAGGCTGGGAACTAAACCAGCAGGGCATGCCCTCGCGCCAGGCAGCCAGAGTAGTGGTGGTAGCCCAAGGGCAAATGCTGCTGGTAGCCGGACACGATTTTTCTGACGCCGCGCACCACTGGCTATTTACCCCCGGCGGAGGTATAGAAGCAGGTGAAAGCCCAGCCCAGGCTGCCGCGCGTGAGCTAGCTGAAGAAACCGGCATCATGGTGGACCCTGATCGGCTTAGCTTGCTGGGCTACAGGCAGGCCCTATTTGAATTTAGAGCGCTAACCTGCCTAGCCAGTGAAACCTTCTACTATCTGCCCCTTGAGCACAAACCCCAGCTCAACCAAGAACGCTGGACCGCCAACGAACGCTCACTGTTAGACGGATTAAATTGGTATAGCCCACATAATTTACGTCAACTTAGCCAAGCGGGCCTGGCAATTTACCCGCCAGAACTGGTAAATCATGCCGCTAAGCTAGTTACCGGCTGGGATGGCACGCTGCTTAAATTCACCTAAAAGCCGCAATAAACACACGCTTGCTGGGCTAAAACCGGCCAGGGGAGCGGTAGAATCTATGCGGACTGTTATTTCAACTAACGGGAGTTTTTATGTCGGGTCACTCTAAGTGGGCAACCACCAAGCACAAGAAGGCCGCCATCGATGCTAAGCGAGGCAAGCTATTTGCCCGTCTGATTAAGAACATTGAGGTTGCAGCGCGCACTGGTGGTGGAGACCCCGCAGGTAACCCCACCCTGTTCGACGCCATTCAGAAGGCTAAGAAGAACTCTGTACCCGCAGACAACATCACCCGCGCCGTTAAGCGTGGTAGCGGTGAAGAAGCTGGCGGTGCAGACTGGCAGACCATCATGTACGAAGGCTACGGTCCCAATGGCGTGGCTTTCCTGGTCGAGTGCCTTACCGATAACCGTAACCGCGCCGCCTCCGACGTGCGTGTGGCTTTCACCCGCAACAACGGTTCCCTGGCCGACCCCGGTTCGGTGGCCTACAACTTCTCCCGTAAGGGTGTGGTTGAGGTTTCTGCTGCCGACGACGTCGACGAAGACAGCATTTTGATGGCTGTGCTTGACGCTGGGGCTGAGGAAGTCGTTAACGACGGCGAAAGCTTCTCCATCTACTGCGAGCCTAACGACGTGGTAGCTGTACGTACCGCCCTAACTGAGGCCGGTATGGATTACGACAGCGCCGAAGTTCAGTTTGTGGCTGGTACCAAGATCGAGGTTGACGCTGACACCGCCCGTAAGGTTATGCGCCTAATCGACGCTCTGGAAGACTCCGACGACGTACAGAACGTATTCACCTCTATGGACATCAGCGCCGAGGTGGCCGCCGAGCTGGACACTGACGAGGACTGAGTAAACGCCTTGGCCCCTGCTTCACTTGGAGCATTTGTAGCTAACCAACGCGTCTTGGGTATCGACCCAGGTATGACCCGTTGTGGCCTGGGTTGCGTGGATGTGGATTCACGCCGACGAGTGCGACTAGTTGAAGTGGGGGTTGCCCGTACTCCTCCTAACCAATCCCCAGAGCTGCGCCTTAAAACTATTGCGGACGCGATTGACGACTGGATTGCTCGTCACGCCCCGCATGTAATCGCCATTGAACGCGTATTTGCGCAAGAAAATATGCGTTCAGTTATCGCTGTGGCACAGGTTATGGGGGTGGCCATGTTGGCTGGCGCCCGCCACGATCTAGAGGTAGCTTTGCACACCCCTAGTGAAGTTAAGGCAGCTATTAGCGGTAATGGCCGGGCGGATAAAGCCCAGGTGCAAACCATGGTGGCCCGCGTGCTGGGATTGGATGCGTTACCTAAACCAGCTGACGCTGCTGACGCTTTAGCGCTGGCTATTTGTCATGGTTGGCGTGGGGGAGGCACCGGGCAAGATGGCATCACTGAAATGGTTAGTGCCGGCGGCCAGGTGCGAGCCTCAGCGCGCACCCCAGCCCAACGCCGCTGGGCTCAAGCCCAAGCCAATGCCCGCAGAACTGGTGCTGTAGACCCCCGCCGCAGACGTGGCTGATAACAAGGACTAATGTGATTTCTTCCCTGCGCGGTGAAGTAACCGCAGTGACTCTAAGCTCCGCCGTGATTGAAACCGGGGGAGTGGGCCTGTTGTTTAACGCTACCCCCAACACTTTAAGCACCCTACAGGTGGGGGCCCAGGCTAAGGTGCACACCTACCTGGTGGTTAAAGAAGATTCGTTGACTCTTTATGGCTTTGCCACCACTGACGAACGCGACACCTTCGCCACCCTCATGGGCGCTAAAGGTGTGGGAGCCAAGCTGGCGCTAGCCATGCTGGCGGTGCACACCCCTGACGCTTTGCGCCAAGCTATTGCCGCTAAAGACACGGCAGCTTTAACTCGCGTACCCGGTTTAGGACCTAAAGGTGCGCAGCGGGTAATCCTAGATGTGGGCGATAAGCTTGGGCCTCTGCGGGGTGAAGGGGAGCTGGAATTTGACCTGCCAGCTACTACTGATGAGGCTAACCCGCAGGTAGTTGCGGCTTTGGTGGGGCTGGGCTGGAATGAAGCTGCGGCCATCAGCGCGGTGCTGCAGGTTACTACCGCACAAAATGCCACTGATGTATCGGCGCTGCTACGGGCAGCCTTGCGAAACTTAGGAGCAGCAAAGCGTGTCTGATCGTTTTGTAGGCCCGGAAGCTGATGAGATTGAGCGCGCTGCGGAAGGTGCGCTACGTCCACGCCATCTAGAAGATTTTGTGGGCCAAGATGTGGTGCGCGGGCAGCTGTCGGTGGTGCTGCGTGCAGCCACTTCACGTGGCTCTAGCCCTGACCATGTGCTGCTATCTGGCCCGCCCGGGCTGGGTAAAACCACTTTGGCCATGATTATTGCCAATGAATTGGGTGGCTCACTGCGGCTAACCAGTGGCCCGGCAGTGCAGCACGCCGGTGACCTAGCCGCTATCCTTTCCGCACTTGAAGAAGGCGACGTGCTGTTTATCGATGAAATTCATCGCCTGGCACGTACCGCTGAAGAAATGCTTTACCTGGCCATGGAGGACTACCGGGTAGATGTGGTGGTAGGTAAAGGGCCTGGAGCCACCTCAATCCCGCTGTCACTGCCGCCTTTCACTGTGGTTGGGGCCACCACTAGGGCTGGTTTACTGCCGGCGCCGCTACGTGACCGCTTTGGTTTCACTGGGCACCTGGACTACTACAGCGCCCGCGAACTAGCCCAGATTGTTACCCGCAGCGCCGGACTGTTAGGCCTTGAAATAGATGCTCAGGCCGCCCATGAGCTGGCCAGTCGTTCACGTGGCACGCCGCGTATCGCCAACCGTCTGCTGCGCCGCGTCCAGGACTGGGCCCAGGTGCACGGCACGCCGGGAGTGGCTGACCTGCCTTCCACCCAGGCGGCTTTGAAAGTGTTTGAGGTGGATGCTATGGGGCTAGACCGCCTAGACCGCTCAGTGCTAACTGCCCTATGCACCCGCTTTGGTGGGGGACCGGTAGGTCTGACCACTTTGGCGGTAAGCGTAGGTGAAGAGGCCGAAACGGTAGAAACAGTGGCTGAACCTTATCTGGTGCGCGAAGGGTTAATGGTGCGCACCCCGCGTGGCCGCGCCGCTACTGCCGCCGCCTACACCCACCTAGGGTTAGAACTGCCCGAACACATGCCTGAACTCTAAGCGCTGCCCGCTATTTAGGACTCACTTAGTTTTATACGGGCTTTGCCATAGACTTTAGGCAAAATTTAGGAGGAAAACTATGCTCACGATGCTGATCTTTATGGTGGTCGCCATGGTGGCACTGTCTTATTTTGGCCGCCGCCAAAACGCCAAGGCAGAACAAGCCGCGCGCGCCCGCCTGGAAGAAGCTTGCGTGCCTGACACCTGGGTACGAACTACCTCTGGTTACTACGCCAAGTTCGTTGAGATCGACGGCGACGTGGTCACCTTGCGTACTCCCCAGGGCGTGGAGTCCATGTGGGATAGCAAAGCCATTTATGGCGCAGTTAACCCGCCTTTCGCTGACCAGGATGAGGATGAAGAAGAAGACGTTGAATCTAGCGACGAGCTAGAGATTGACGCTGAAAACACCACAAAAGAGGCCCACAGCGACAACGCAGACTCCAGCGGTGACGAAAAAAAGTAATCGCCGCCACAAGATTAGATTTAACTAGTTACCACCAGCTGGGGCTATGCAAAATCGCTAATAAACAGGGATTTTGGTAGTCTCAGCTGTGGCAATTGGTCCCCTTAATTCAACGGCACTGCGGCTAGTGTTAAGGGGAACTGACCAGTCACAACCGATTCTAGGAAGAGACACCCCGTGTCCAAATATAAAACCAAGCACGCAGGACGTAGCTTACTAACGTTCCTGCTAGTAATCGCCATTGGTTTCGGCGCGCTAATCATTGGTTCCTTCACTGGTAAAACCAAGCTAACGCCCGGGCTAGCGCTCGACCTGGAAGGCGGTACGCAGCTAATCCTTACGCCAACCACCACCGATGGCCGCCAGGTTACAGACAATGACCTTAACCAGGCCATTAACATTATTCGCCAGCGTGTTGACGCCTCGGGTGTAGCCGAAGCTGAAATTTCACGTCAAGGTGGAAGCAACATTGTGGTGGCGCTGCCGGGTAAGCCCTCCCAGGAAACCCTGGATCTAGTGCGTTCTTCCGCCGTGCTTTACTTCCGTCCGGTTATTCGGGTCTACAACGCCAATGCACACACCATTGCTCAGGCCCAAAACCAGGCGATAAAGGCGGCTGCCACCGCCAAGCCCACGGCTAAGGCGACCGCTAAGGCTACTGGCACCGCGACGGCGTCGCCGGCTGTTACCCCTGCGCCGTCGGCTACTGCAGCGGCCACCCCCACGGCAACCCCCACCCCGGTCACCGCCACCCAGCTGGCCACCCGCTACGCGGATGTAAACCAGAACGGCAAGATCGACACTACGCCGCTGACCGCCACCAGTAACGATGCCTCATCAGACGCACAGATCAGCGAAAAAATGATCTATGACGCCCTGATGCTGGACTGCAAGAACCCCAAGAACCTTAAAGGTGGGGCGCAAGACCCCAAGAAGGCCGTTATTTCCTGTGCTCGTGACGGCTCCGGCGCGGTCTACATTCTGGGGCCGGCTGAGCTGAAGGGAACTGACCTGACCAGCGCCACCTCGGCACTGGAGCAAACCAGCCAAGGTTCAAACACTAACCAGTGGATTGTGTCCCTGGAATTTAACAAGCAGGGCACGGCAGACTTTTCCAAGATCTCTACCCGCCTACTGCAGTACCGCAACGACAAGACCGCCCCGCAAAAGAACCAGTTCGCCATTGTGCTTGACGGTTTGACTGTTTCTGCACCCGGTATCGAGTCGGCTATTACCGGTGGTAAGGCGCAGATCTCTGGTGGCACCAACGCCAACGGAACCCACGGATTTACCCAGGCTGCCGCTAACTCGCTGGCAAACCAGCTATCCTTTGGTTCCTTGCCGCTGAACTTCACGGTGCAGTCTGAACAGCAGATTTCCGCCACTTTGGGTAGCGAGCAGCTACAAAAGGGTCTGATTGCCGGTCTGATCGGTTTCGTGCTGATCATTATCTACCTGGCCTGGCAGTACCGGGGCCTGGCCAGTGTGGCTGTAGCCTCCCTGCTGGCTGCCGCCGCCCTGACCTACGTGGTTATCGCTTTGCTCAGCTGGGGGATTGGTTATCGTCTGTCCCTGGCTGGGGTGGCCGGTTTGATTGTGTCTATCGGTATTACCATGGACTCGTTCATTATTTACTTTGAACGTGTACGTGATGAGGTGCGCCACGGTTTGAGCCTGCGCGCCGCCGTCGATGAAGGCTGGGTGCACGCACGTAAGACCATTATCGTTTCTGACGCCGTTAACCTAGTTGCCGCTGTAGTGCTCTACGTGCTGGCAGTAGGTGGCGTGCAGGGCTTCGCCTTCACATTGGGCGTGACTACGGTAGTGGACTTGGCAGTAATTATTTTCTTCACCCACCCGCTCATGGTGGCCTGCCTGTCTATCCCCTTCTTCGGTCAAGGCCACCGCCTGTCTGGTCTAGACCCTGAACACCTGGGGGCACGTTCACGCAATGTTTACGGCTCTGGCCGCGAAAAGATTGCCGACAACCTGGGTAAGTCTTTGGCCCGCGCAAAGCGTGAGGCTAAGCGTGAACAAGATGCAAGCGAGGCTAAGGAAGGAGACAACTGATGGCATCGCTAGCAGCTATCGGTAATGACCTGTATTGGGGTAAGCGATCCTTCCCCTTCGTAGGTAAACGCAAAATTTGGTACACCGTGGCCCTATGCGCAGTGGCGCTGAGCCTGTTGCTGGTGGGCACAGTGGGTCTAAAGCCCGGTATTGAATTTTCCGGGGGTAGTGAAGTTACCATCACTGCGCTGTCAAACCCTAAGGAAGGCCCCGCTAATGCGGTACTACGCCAGCAGGGGTTAACCAACGGCGCGCGCGTAACCACCACCGGTTCCTCCTCGGTGCGTGTGCAGACTCCCGCCCTGGATAAGGCCAAGTTGAACAAGCTTTCTGCCGGCCTGGCTAAGGTTTACAACGCTAAGGCCGCCGACGTAAACGCCACCACTATCGGCCCCACCTGGGGTAAGGATGTTACCGCCAAGGCCGTGCGTGGTCTGCTAATTTTCTTCGCCCTGGTAGGCGCCCTGATTTGGGCTTACTTCCGCACTTGGAAGATGGCGGCCTCAGCGCTGATTGCGTTGCTGCACGACGTCGTGATCACCGTGGGTATTTACGCGCTAAGTGGCTTTGAGGTTACTCCGGCCACAGTAATTGGTGTGCTAACCATTTTGGGTTACTCCCTTTACGACACGGTGGTGGTATTCGACAAGGTCCGCGACAACACCCGCGACTTTACCCGTCAGCACCGCGCCACCTACGCTGAGCTGGCTAACCTGTCTATTAACCAGACTTTCGTGCGTAGTATCAACACATCCGTGGTGGGTGTGTTGCCGGTAGCCTCGATTTTGTTCGTGGGTGCTTTCATCCTAGGTGCGGGTACTCTGCGCGATATTTCGCTAACTCTGTTTATCGGCATGATTGCCGGTACACTATCTTCTGTTTTCCTGGCTACCCCTATGCTGGTGGACTTGCGTGGGCGTGAAAAGGAAATTAAGGAACATGACGCCAAGGTGCTGCGTGAGCGTAAAGCTAAGCGTGAAGCAAATGGTGAAGCTGAAGATGACGATGCAGCAGATGACACTGTCTACGCTGCTCCGCTAACTCCCGGTCACCACCTAGGTGTTAAGGCACAGCCCAAGAAGAATAGGAAGCGTCGCTAGATGAGCGTGACACCCATCCCCGCAGAGCTAACCGATCTGGTACTAGAAAACCTGCGTGAGATCCCAGACTTCCCTGAACCGGGAGTACTATTTCGCGATATCACCCCCTTACTAGCTAACGGTAAGGCTTTTAAGCAGCTTATCGATGGGCTCGCCGAGCACTACCGGGGCCGCATTGATGCTGTGGCTGGACTTGAATCGCGTGGATTTATCCTGGCCGCCCCGCTGGCTACCGCACTTGGTATCGGCATGTTGACGGTGCGTAAGGGCGGTAAGCTACCTGGACCGGTTATTGGTGTTGACTACGCCCTTGAATACGGCACTGCCCGAATGGAGCTGCGTCCTGACAGTGTGCACGAGGGCGACCGAGTGCTAGTGATCGACGATGTTATGGCCACCGGCGGCACCGCTAAGGCCTCGATCCAGCTCCTTGAGCAGGCCGGTGCCAGTGTGGAGGCAATCTGCGTGCTACTAGAACTAGAGGGTTTAGGTGGCCGCAACGTGATTGACCAATCGATCTTTGAGCCAATTGTGGTTATCGAAGATTAATTGACGCTTACAAAGCAAAAGTGCCGGCAAGCTAAAAGCTTGCCGGCACTTTATCTATGCGCACTCTTTAGTGCATTTATGCATACATTACTGAGAGATTAGAAATCCTGCAGCTGATAGCGCGCGATTTGTGTCTGACGCTGCTTTTCTTTCAGTGCGTGCACGCCGCTCAGTGGGAAGTACTCGGGAGCCACCTGCGTATATCCCTTAGCTAGGCCCCAAGCCCAGATCCGGTTAATTTCGGCTACTAGCTTGGACTCAGCCGCATTGGTTCCGGCGCCTGAAGACACCAAACCAGGAAGTAGGTGAGCGCCGCTGCCATCTACCAGCAAACAGTTGCAAGTGCGTGGCATAGTGGCTTCTTTAACCGGGTTAATCTCGCGTCCAGAAACGGAAGCGTAGAAAGCCGTGCGTGAGTGAGGCCAGGGCACATGCTGACGCGCAGTGCCGGTAGAGATGTGGAAGCCGGTGGCGTTAATAGTGAGCTTAGTGTTTGCCAACACAAAAGCTGCAAATAGCAAAAAGAGGCTAAGGATTAAACAAATCACCAGCACTACCGTGTCGGTGGTGGTGGCTTTGCCGCCCACTAATTTAGCCGCTGAGCTAATGACGGGGATTAGGAAAAATACGCCCAAACCCAGAGAAATCCAAACCCGCGACATGGCGCGGGGAACCTCAATGTAATCTTCGCTCAGCGGGATAGCAAAGGGCTGGCCCAGCTCATATTTGAAAGCCCCTACCGGCGCCGTCGTGGCTGGCTGCGGCGCGTTACCCGCAAACTGAGCTGCCCCCTGAGACTGAGTGGCTCCTGGGAACTGGCCGGCCTGCTGAAATTGGTTGCCGCCTTGAAATTGTTGATAACCCTGGTTACCTCCAGGCAGATTTGGCTGCGTCATAAGTCAACTCCTTAAATATGTAGCCTTAGACTAGTCCTTATAACTAAGTAACAGCTTAGTAAATATTCAGGTAATTTGGTTGCGTGGTAAGCGTGCCATATGGGCTATTACACACTAGACTGTGTTTATGGGAGAGACGTCGAACAACAGTGTTGGGGAAAGTGTAGTTCCTGGCTCGCGTGTGCGTAGTGCGCTGGCCCGCTTTGGGACGCGTGCTCATTCGGTGCCACCAGCTATTGAGCCAGTTATCACGGCTTTTAAAACTAATAATCCAAAGATGGATTTCACCCTCATTTTGCGTGCCTATGAGGTAGCTAGGCGCTGCCATGAGGGGCAGACGCGTAAAAGCGGGGAGCCTTACATCACCCACCCAATTGCGGTGGCCACAATTCTGGCTGAACTGGGGATGCTACCCAAAACCCTAGCTGCAGCTTTACTGCATGACACAGTTGAGGACACAGACCTAACCCTAGATGATCTACGCGCCCAGTTCGGTGACGAGATTGCCCTACTAGTAGATGGGGTCACCAAACTAGACAAGCTGCAATACGGTGAAGCAGCCAAGTCTGAAACTGTACGCAAGATGATCGTAGCTATGAGCAAGGACATCCGTGTTCTGTTCATTAAGCTAGCCGACCGTCTACACAACGCCCGTACTTGGAAGTACGTTCCCGCCCAAAATGCAGCCGGTAAGGCCCGTGAAACTCTAGAGATTTATGCCCCTCTGGCACACCGCCTGGGTATGAACACCATCAAGTGGGAACTTGAAGACCGCTCCTTTAAGGTGCTCTATCCCGAGGTCTATGACGAGATTGAGCACATGGTGGCCGAGCGTGCCCCGGCCCGTGAAGAATATTTAGCTCAGGTCATTGACATGATCAACGCTGACCTGAAGGAAAACAACATTAAGGGTGTAGTCACCGGCCGCCCCAAGCACTTTTACTCCATCTATCAAAAGATGATTGTGCGCGGCAAAGAGTTTGACGACATCTATGACCTAGTAGCAGTGCGCGTAATTGTAGATACTGAAGCTGACTGCTACGGGGTGCTGGGTATTGTACACGGACGCTGGACACCTATGCCCGGGCGTTTCAAGGATTACATTGCCTCGCCCAAGTTCAACTTCTATCGCTCACTACACACCACCGTGATTGGCCCCAGTGGTAAACCGGTTGAGATACAGATCCGTACCCACGAAATGCACCGCATGGCTGAGTATGGCGTGGCCGCGCACTGGCGTTACAAGCAGAACCCCAACGCTACTAAGGGCTCTAAGGGCAACGAGTTTGAAGTTAACTTCACCTCTGCCAGCTCTGAAATGGATTGGCTGCGTCAGCTCATTGACTGGCAACGTGACACTCAGGATCCGGCGGACTTCCTGGATTCTTTACGTTTCGAAATTTCCGGCAACCAGGTTTATGTATTCACCCCTAATGGTGATGTGCAGGCCCTGCCGGCTAAAGCCACCCCGGTCGACTTCGCTTTCTCAGTACACACTGAGGTTGGTTACCGCACCGTTGGCGCAAAGGTTAATGGTCGCCTGGTGCCGCTTAACACCATCTTGGAAACCGGTGACACTGTAGAAATCTTGACTTCTAAGGCGCAAAACGCCGGGCCTTCACGTGACTGGATGACTTTTGTGGCTTCGCCGCGAGCTAGGGCCAAGATTAAGGCTTGGTTCTCTAAAGAACGCCGCGAAGAAGCCATTGAACGTGGTAAAGACCAGATCGCCAAGGCTATGCGTAAGCAGAACCTGCCTCTACAGCGGATCATGACCCATGATTCACTGATGGCGGTAGCGCAGAACTTAAATAAGGGTGATATTGACGGTCTTTACGCAGCCGTTGGCGACTCCCACATTTCCGCCCAACACGTGGTGGAAAACCTGGTGTCCACTTTGGGTGGAGAAGCTGGTACAGAAGAGTCTCTGGCAGAAGCTGTGCTGCCTTCGCGCGCTGCCCCCAATGAAGCTAAGGTTATCCGCCCTGGTGACACTGGTGTGATTGTGGATGGTATGCAGGAAGGCGATGTTTACGTAAAGCTGGCTCGCTGCTGTACGCCTATGCCTGGAGACCCAATTGTTGGTTTTATTACTCGCGGTAACGGCATTAGCGTACACACGGCTAACTGCGTAAACGTGTCTAACTTTGAGTCTGAACCAGAGCGCATGATTGGGGTTTCGTGGGCGCAAAATGTTCACGCTACTTACAACGTGCAGGTAGAGGTTGAGGCTTTAGACCGTATCGGTTTGCTAGCTGATGTTTCACGAGCCATGGCAGATGCACACATCAACTTGTTAGAAGCGGTTATGGGCTCTAAGCAGCATGATCGCGTGGTTAAGTTCTGGTTTGTGGTGGAGTTGGCTGAAGCTGTACACCTAGACCATGTGCTTACGATCGTACGTAAGATTGACGGCGTCTATTCCGCCCGCCGCGCCACCAGTTCTAAGCGCTCTATCGGAAATGACGGCGGGGAGTAGTTCGTTAATTAACTGCTCTAACCAACTGTTGCGGCTATGGCCGCGTAGATAGTTAAAAGCAGTTAACAACCCGCTGCGACTAGCCCCATAGCGGCAGGCGGTGAGGATAACTTCGTGGCCCTGTGTGCGTCCAGCGTGCAGGGCCATTTCCAATGCCGCATGTTCTAAACAAATGCAGGGCACCCCAGCAATTTGCACATACTGGCTAGCGGGTAGCTGGCGGCGCACCATATCTACACTGCGCCAACTTGAGCGCACTAGGTTGGCACAGACCTGTAAACGCTGCGGTGGATTTTCGCCGGTATGCACCCACCAGGCGCTAGCGCCAAAAATATAGGTGTACTTAGGTAGCTTGGGGGAGAGCAGTAAAGCACGCTGCGAGCAGGTACTAAGCAGATAATTAGGTACCTGTTTACCCAGTACGCTAGTGAAACAGACACTGTCTAGTGTATTGCAACGTAAAACCTGTGTCTCTGCTGCATTTAATGCAGTTACATTAGCTTCCAGGTCGGGTGGGCCGTAGGCAATATATTCCATAACCCGATTGTCGTACTAGCTGCTTATCTAAAATAGTCTTTAACTATGTTTGTGGATAACTAAAGCCGGTGGGTCACTACAACCCACCGGCTTTAGTGCTGCTATATGTAGCTATCAGGCCTTAGCGGAGCGACGTACCTGGTCCAGCCAAGCGCGGCGGGCGTTTAGGGCAGCTTCGTGCTCAGCGATAGCCTTAGCCTTACCCTCAGCCTTAGCCTTTTCAAGCTTAGCTTCTAGGTCGGCGATAGAGGCCTCAAGCTGTCCGGCCAGACCCTCGGCGCGAGCCTTGGTCTCGGGGTCGGTGCGACGCCACTCGTTACGCTCGGCCTCGCGGATAGCTTCTTCGACGGCGCGCATGCGGCCCTCGATACGACGCATAGCGTTACGCGGTACGTGACCTACCGCTTCCCAGCGGTCCTGGATTGGACGCAGGGCGCGCTTAGCAGCCTTGATGTCCTTAATTGGCAGTAGAGCTTCAGCCTGGGCAGCCAGCTCTTCCTTAACCTTAAGGTTGGCGGTCAGCTCAGCGTTTTCCTGAGCGTCCTTCTCTTGGCGAGCCTTGAAGAACACCTGCTGGGCAGCGTGGAAACGCTCCCACAGGGCGTCATCCTGGCGGCGGGCAGTACGGCCAGCCTGCTTCCACTCGCTCATCAAGTCGCGGAAACCACGTGAACCGCGCTCCCAATCGGTGGTGGTAGATAGCTCCTCGGCACGCTTGATCAGCGCCTCCTTCTTGGCAACTACCTGCTTGTTCTTCTCGTCAAGCTCGTTGAAGAACTGGCGGCGGTTGCGGTCAAGAGTGCTGCGAGCGCCAGAGAAACGCTGCCACAGGGCGTCCTCGGTGGCACGGTCCAGACGCGGACCACGCTGCTGGGCAGCCTTCCACTCGTTGAGGATTTCGCGCATACGAGTCATGGAGTTGCGCCAGTGGGTCTTGGCCGGGTCCTGGCCGGCTAGGGCCTCGGACTCTTCCACTAGCTTGGTGCGTTCAGCCAGCGCCTGGGCGCGGGCGGCAGCGCGCTCGGCTACCACAACTTCGCGGCGTTCCTTGGCTACTGCCTTGAGGCCATCAAACTGGGCGCGCAGACCATTTAGGTCACCCACAGCGGCAGGCTCCTTCAGGGCCTTGCCAAGGCTCTTAACAGTGGAGTCAATGTCGCGCACGCTCAGGTGAGGCAGGCGGGTAGCAAACAGGGCCACCTGCGCCTTTAGGTCTAGGTAGCGGCGGATGTAGAAGGCCATCGCCTCGGCCACCGGAGCACCTGGGAACTGACCAACTAGACGCTCAGTTTCGCCGTCTTGAACATAGACGTTACCTTCGCCATCAACACGGCCCCACTTGGAGGCAGCCAGGGCTTCTTCGGGATCTAGCGCAGTCTCGGTCTGCTGGGCAGCTGCCTTGCCAGGCTTGGCTTCCTGTGCGCCGGCCTTGTCGGCGGGGGCGGAATCGGTAGCCTTAGCAGCTTCGCTCTCAGCGGGGGCAGCCTGGGGGGCGTTGGTGGTCTCTTCGCCAGCAGGGGCGGGCGAAGCCTCCTGCGGTGTTGAGGATGCAGCCTGTTGTGCCTGATCGGTCACGGGAGTCTGCTCACTCATGGGTATGCTCCTTATAGAATGTGTTACGGCGTTGGTAAATGCGCCGTAGCTAGTTGGCTAAAAGCCTGAGAATGTGCACGTCGCATGGCGCAAAGCCATACAGGGTTAAAGTCTACGCTATTTAGCCCCAATTCTCGCATTTAATTAGCCGTGTTACCGCTGTGCTTGAGCGATAGAGCTAGTTTCATGCTTTAGGCTGGAGGTATGCTTTTACACCGTATGCCCCCTGCCGTCCTAGGCTCAAACTGTTATGTGATCGTGCCTGCAGGTAAACAGGGCGCCTTGGTAGTAGACCCCGGGGCTGGCGCAGCTAGCGGCGTCGTCGAATTTTTAAAAACCAACAATCTGAGCTTGGAAGCAGTGCTGCTAACCCACGGACACGCTGATCACTGCTGGGATAGTGCCGCTGTAGTGGCAGGCATGGGGCAAGCGCAGTGCCCGGTGTATGTGCCCAGCCCGGATCTGTACCGGCTAGATGACCCGGAGGCCACCACCGGCATCTATATGCGCGGCCGTGGCTTTAGTGCTCTGGCTGGTACCCCTTGGCAGCGCCCGCTTAATGTGGTGGCGCTACCGCAGCGGGCTTATAGCGACGGCGTCGAGCTGATTAGTGGCCTGCCGATGCGGGCTGTGGCCGCCCCTGGACACACTGAGGGCTCCTCACTATTTCTAACTGTGGCCCAGATGGAGGCCAGTCACGAGCTACTAGCTGAAGCTGAAGTAGAAACTAGTGGTACCCAGCTGCTTGCCCTAACCGGTGACGTGATTTTCAAGGGCTCAGTGGGTCGCGACGATCTGCCTGGCGGCTCCCACCAAGACATGCTTGGTTCACTGCGTTTCCTGGCCAATGCCATTGACCCCTCTACCGTATTACTGCCCGGCCATGGCGCGGCTACCACTATGGCTCATGAGCATCATGCCAACCCCTATATGCATGAAGCCAAAACTTTCGGTGGCGAGCTGGACTAGCCACAAACGGCGCTCAGGGCTTGCTTGCAAGCTATAACAATGCCAACTGGACCCAGCCCTCAAAGTAAATACGGTTAAAACTTAAGTAGGATTAAATCATGGCAAAAACTTCGCTTTCTGGTTTCCCCGAGTGGCTACCTAGCCAGCGGCTGATTGAACAGCACTTCCTAAACGTTCTACAAAACACCTTTGAGCTGCACGGATTTAGCTCTATTGAGACTCGCGCAGTAGAGCCGCTAAGCGAATTAACGCGTAAAGGGGAGACCTCCAAGGAGGTTTACCTGCTGTCTCGCCTGCAGGCAGCCCCGGGTGAAAATGAGGACCCGCGCAAACAGCTGGGGCTGCACTTCGATCTGACCGTGCCCTTTGCTCGCTACGTGCTTGAGTACGCCGGGCAGCTGACCTTCCCCTTTAAGCGCTACCAGATTCAGAAGGTATGGCGCGGCGAGCGTCCCCAGGAGGGGCGTTTCCGTGAGTTCATTCAAGCTGATATTGACGTGGTAGGTGACGGCAAGCTACCGCTGCACTATGACGCCGAGCTGCCGCTGATCATGCACGAGGCCCTTAGCGCCCTGCCTATCCCGCCGGTGCTGCTGCACGTGTCTAACCGCAAGGTAGCTCAGGGTTTCTACACCACCATTGGGGTTGCGGAAGAATCTCTAATTGAGGTGCTGCGCGTGGTGGATAAGCTTGACAAGATTGGCCCTGAAGCAGTGGCTCAGGAGCTGGAAGAAACCGTGGGGCTAAGCTCCGCTCAGGCGCGCTTGGCTTTGCAGATGGCAGAAATTACTGCCAGTAACGGCGAGGAGCTAGAAGAGAAGCTGCGCGCCCTGCTAGAGCAGGCGGGTCTGGAAGCTAATGAGCTGCTTGAGCAAGGTATAGCTGAACTGGTTGGAGTGCTGGAAGTAGCGGCGCGACGTCGCCCGGGCGCCCTGATCGCCGACCTTAAGATTGCCCGTGGCTTGGACTACTACACCGGTACGGTTTATGAGTCTGAGCTAATTGGTCACGAGGATCTAGGCTCTATCTGCTCCGGTGGTCGCTACGACTCACTGGCCTCTAACGGCAAGCGTTCCTTCCCCGGAGTGGGCCTGTCTATTGGGGTTTCGCGGCTGCTTGCCAGGGTTATTGGCGCTGGCCTGGTGCAGGTTAGCCGCCCGGTGCCCACGGCGGTACTGGTGGCGGTTACCGACGAGGATTCGCGTCCGGTTTCTGAGGCGGTGGCCGATAAGCTGCGCGCCCGAGGTATCTGCGCTGATGTGGCCCCCACTGCCGCTAAGTTCGGCAAGCAGATTAAGTTCGCTGATAAGCGAGGTATTCCTTTCGTGTGGTTCCCGGCCGCAGTGGATGAGGCTGGCAATAGTGGGGCCGATTCGGTTAAGGACATCCGCTCTGGTGAGCAAGTTGAGGCCGACGCCGCCACTTGGCAGTGCCCCGAGCAGGATCTGCGCGTGCAGGTAGTACCGGCACAAGCCTGAGATTGATGCTGTGGTAACTAGGTAAAAAAATGTTCAACTTTAGACGTAAACCTGGGATTACCACGGCGCAGGAGTTAGCTGAGCGTCTAGTGCAACTAGCTCAGCTAACTGATCGAGTAAAAGTAGCGGTGCCAGGTTGGCAAGCAACCAGCCTGGCCCGCCAGATCAGTGCTATGGATCAGTTACTGGTGCAAGCTAATGAGGGCTTAGCCCAAAGCGACAGCGCTGGGGAAACTGAACAGCAGCTTTTAGACCAGCTGCGTAGCGTTGCGAAAGACACGGCTCAGGCACTTAGCTCCGCCAGCGGGGCGGTGCAAGCAAATACTGGTGAAATTGAGGCTGAACTATTAGCCCGTGCTGGCCAGGTAGCTGGAGTAGAAAACCGGGTAGAAAAAGCTCGCGAAGAATACTTTAGGCAGGCTTGGCCGCAGGTAACCTGGCCGCTGGCACGCGGCTGGGTGGCAATTAAAAACACTGGTGGCGCTAGTACAAATGAGCAAGCAGGCAGCTGTGGGACAAACGCCGCACAAGAAGTGGAAACTAAGCAGCTAGACGCTGTCTATAAACAGTTAGTTAAGGCTAATACAGCAGTATTGCCTGCGCCCTGGGCCAGTAAAGTAAATGCTGAGCTAGATGAAGCCTACCCAGATTTAGTGCTTGAACTTAAAACCACACTAAATACATCCCAACAACGTCACTTACCAGTGCCGCGCTGGTGGAAGTGGGCTAAAGCCTGGCAGTGGACGCTATATGTAATTATGCTGGCGGGTCTAATTTGGTGGGGCATGAATGCGTTACTTAAACGCTTACTTTTGCCTACCTTGCCGATGCCTCATATTGGGGTTATGCCGCTGGCTGTGGTGGCGCTACTGGCCGGTTTAATACTGGGGTTAATAGCTACTTGGGTGAATTATCGATTGGTTAAGGCTGGAGCCTACCGGCGCGCACGTAACCTGCGAAGCTATCTAAATAGTCTGGTAGAAGATGTTTTACAAGCTAAGCTGTACGCCCGGTTGGAAAGTCATATAGCTGAGCACGTGTCGCTAATGGCCTTAGCTAATGCGCTAGCCGAATAAGCTCACCCAATTAGAGTGGCTCCATAAAAACTTGGGCTAAACCAAATAGTTGTGTCCCGGCGCAGTTCATGTGTCGGTGCGGCCCAGAGCGCGTCCACCGATAGGGGGAACCAGGCGCCCGACGGCGAGGATCCGGGCAACGTGTACACGATTCCTGAGGGTGGGCGCGTGGGCGTCACGCTGACGGCCGAGTCGGTGGACGGCGTCGATGGGTGCACGGCTGTGGAGTGCGAAGGGTTCCTTGCGAGCTGTTTTTCTGACGTTGAAGCTGATAGCCTGAACCAGCTGGAAGAAGTCGTGCACCCGCAGCGTCACACCGAGGCGACCGCGTCGGTGCGTGTGGCCCCTACTTCGCCGGTGCGCGCGCGAGCCGATCGCGGGCATCCGAGATAACTGAGATCTTTAAGGAGACACTCCCATGGGTATGCACTCCACGACGCAGGCATTCCAGTTCGACGTGCCGTTCGAGCAGCTGTTCCAGCTCGCCATCCCGGCCGCGCAGTCCGTTCCGAAGGCGACCGTGACGTTCGCCGACCCCAACCGTCGGGTTGTCACCTTCGATACCCCGATGAGCATGATGTCCTGGGGCGAGAACATCGTCGCCGGTTTTATTCCCTCCGAGGGCAGCACCGTCGTTGAGGTTACCTGCACGACCAAGGGCCTGCCCAACCTCATGCAGGACAGCCGTAACCGCAAGCTGATCGCGCAGTTCGTGACCGCTCTGTCCAACCTCGCGCAGACCACCGCTGTGGAGGTCACTCGCTCCTGACGGCCCGTGAGCGTCAGGCTCGGCAGTTGACGAAGAACTCGTTGTCGAGCATGCGCCCGTAGTCGCCGAGCTCCAGGTGGTGCGCGCCGTTGGCTGCGAATGCTGCGTCAGCGAGCTTGATGGAATCCGAGTTGAACTCGCGCGAGGTGATGCAGTCGATGTTGACGGGCGTGTACGTTTGATCGCCCGGGACCCAGAAGGAGATCGTGTGGACGCCGGGCGTGAGCTCGACGGTTTCGGTCATCTCCTTCCACGTGTCATAGCTGCCTGTCGCATCGAAGTGCACGTACTTGATGAGCTTCTGCGTGGGCTGACCCATATCGAGGATCATCTGGTGGTAGGCGGGGTCGTCATCCTGTCTGGCGTAGCGCGTCACAAGCGTGACGGTGCCGCCCTGGCCGGCGTCAATCGTGAAGGTGACGGCGTCGCCTGCGGATGGATCTGCTTGCTGGGGTCCTTCGGGTCGGCAGCCCATGATGCCGGGTCGTAGTTGTTCGCATAGGCGGCGACGATCTGCGGTTTGTTCGCCGACTTGTCGCGCGCGCCTTGCAGGTAGGAGGCGACCTGCTGGTTTGTTTCGTTGTGGTCCCAGAGCTCGGTGTAGATGTACGAGGCCGAAATGGCGCCACCGAACAGGTCTTCGGGCACCTCAAGGACGAATTCTTCCGCGGCCAAGACT
>ERZ773233.444-NODE-444-length-28112-cov-11.856328_pt1 | contig 28112 bp, 33 predicted proteins | sample MGYA00580991_ERZ773233 | MGnify/ENA primary metagenome ERZ773233 (study PRJEB29015, sample SAMEA2738178) | human oral metagenome | biome: human oral; feature: human-associated habitat; material: saliva | place: China | collected 2161 ...
CTATGCGACACTATAAATTTACTTACAGATGAACTAGTAAAAAGCATAACTCTTCGTGAATGGATTTATTCTATTGCTTAAACGGGGTTTAGTATTATTTCCTAATAAAGTCAATACTTCTTTAGAAAAAAACCATAACTTTATTTGAAATGCAATAGTATTTTAATTTTAAATTTATTATTTATATTGTCTTCTATTTAAGCAGCGTACTAGTCATGAATTTCTTTGCAAGGCGTAAAGCCCTATTGTCAGCATAATATAAAATACAATTTCTATTTTTTTTAATGGAGTTTATATAAAAAAACTGCAATATTGTAAAATAAAGCAGTTTTTAAAAGAGTTAAATTTCTAATTTATTTCAAATTCTATATAGACAGTTTTTGAAATATTTAGTTTTTTTGGAGAAATTACAATGTTTCTTCTTGATGATTCATCTAAAAGTTCCCTATCGCTTTTTTTCAGTTGTACTACATTAGTTGCATAATTTGCTTCATTGTAATAATTATAATTGTAATCATAATAAGGTTGAATAATTCCATACGATTTATCTGTTATTGTAACTGGATTTTTTAAGTTTAAATCTGTTTTTCCTAAGATAACTTGCGCTTTTTTCAAGGCTTCCTTGTAGGCATTTTCGTAAAGTTCATTTTCTAGCTGCTGCTTGTTGTCAATATCGTATTCGATTTGCCCAGTTATACCGATCCCTAATGCACTTGCTACGTTTATAATATTTCCAAGATTTTTTAAATCTCTTGTTTCAACTTCTATTTGATGCGAAACAACCTGAATATTTTTTTTGTTGCTTGTTCTTTTTTCAAGGCTTATTTCCTTATTGTCGTATCCTGAGATTTTTACTGTATTTGCTGGAATTCCTGCTTTGCTCAATTTTTGCTGAATATTATTAAATTTTGACATTGCATTTTGGTATGCCTGCTTATTTGTTACATTTTGTGATTCAATAGTAAAAATATATGTGCCGTTTTTGCTTCTGTTTAAAGAATAAATTTTTTCAGTTGCAAGAATATTCATAAAATTTTTCAATGTATCAAGGGAAATTCTGTCAACTTCTACTGAAAGTTTTGTCTGATATTCCTTTTTCCCTTTGTTTTCAACTATCGTATCCCATTCGTAAGATTCATAAGTGGAATATCCTGTTGAATTAATTTTGTTGTACTTTGTCCCAGTCTGGGCAAGCAATCTTTTATATCTTTCTAAAATTTGCGAATTTTCAGCACTTGCCTTATCCAGACTTTCGTTCTCAGTTTGAATTGTAAGAGCAATTTTTGCTGAATTTGGTGCAATTTCTTTTTTTGAAACACCTCTAACCTGTATTCTTTTTCCAGTAATTTCACTATCTGAAAATGATAATACTGAAAAAACTATCATAAGTAATGCTATTATTCTTTTCATTTTAAAATTCCTTTCTCAATTTCAATTTTTATAAAAATAAATCAGGTATGCTTGATAACCTAAGTTTTTTTATTTATACAAGGGGGTCAAGACCCCTTGCTTCAGGATACTTATTTATTAAATTCTGAATTTTCACAGTTATCGAACAGGTCTGTTAAAATACTGCTTTTAATGGCTTTATAATTATTCACATATAAAGCTGAACATTTTTACTTTAAATTATTTCATCTCATACATAACCGATATATTCTGTGTCAATTTTAACGGTTTTGGAGTATAATCAACCCTAGATTTACCAGCTCTCATTGCCATAGGTGCAGGTGCTGCCATTTCCTTAGCCATAAATCCTTCAAGTCCTAGTGTTGGTCCATCATAAGCCACACTCCAGTCCTGATCAATCCTGTCAATCATCTTTTGCTGAAATTCCACATCTTCACTCACAATAATAGGTTCTCCCAGTTTCATCTTGCTCGAACGCAAGATGCTTTCTGCTTTCTGTTTTGTCTGATTATAAGCATCTTTATACATTTCTGACTCAATTCTGTCTTTATCTGACAAGTCAAAATTAATTGATCCGTTTATGTTTATTCCGTTGTCATCAGCAATTGAAATTATTGTATTAAGTTCCTTTATATTTTTTGTTGTAAGTACAAATTCATCTGTAACATAGTAAACATCTTTTTTTGTACCTTTATTTTCTGTATAATTTTCCTTTATTTCATAATCACTCAAAATAATATCATCTTCAGGGATTCCGGCTGAAACTAGCTTTCTTCTGGAAGTATTAAGTTTGTTAAACACTTTATTTAAAGCCTGGTCAACTGTTGTTCCATTTTCATTTATATTAAATGCAAATGTATTTTCATCAAAATTTTTCTGAATACTTTGTAAATTATCTCCATCTTCCAAGTCAATTAATGCTGAAATCTTGTTAAAATCTGTATTTTTCACAAGCATCTCCATTTTCACATCATAAGAAGTTGGCTTTTTCTCAGCTTTTTTCACATTCTTGCCTCGAACTGTCTTTACATCCAAAATATCCTCATCATCTTCATATTCCGTTCCTTTTCTATTATAAAATGCAGTTGTTTCCAGATTTTCCAGTGATATTCTTCTAGCTTTCAAATCATTCTTAAATTTCTCAACTTTTTTATTTACCTCATTTGTTGCCTGATTTAAGTTTTTCCCCTTCACTTCAACTTTGAAATTAATTTTTGCTAAATCTGGCATAATTTCCCTTTCTGCATTTCCCGTAACACTAATTTTTCTCACAAGATTTTCATTCGCTCCAAATGAAAATACACTTAACAGAGAAAATAGCGCAATTGCTACTTTTTTCATTTTTCCCTCCATAATTTCACTTGATTATTTATTTTCCAAATTTTTATTTTCTAAATTAAGTATAACACGATAAAATTAAAAGTAAATGAGAAATTTTATTTTTATTTTAAGATTTTTTATAAAAAATAATATATATCATTTTTTCAATATTTATGGTATTATATAAAATAAAGAATTATAAATAAAAATAACGAGGTGAAAAATGGCCACACAATATAAATTTAGTTATGCTAAAACTTTTAAAACTGTTATTGTAGTGATTTGTCTAGTTACACTAGCAATATTTGGAAAAGATGTTTTTGAACGTCATTTTTTTAACACTAGACTTACTGTTATTCCTGATGTTACGGGGCTTGACAAGAAAGAAGCGATAAAATATTTGAAGGAAGCTGGATTAAAAGTCAAGGTTATTAATTCCAAAACAGAAAAGGTGCCGCTAGATACGGTGTATAATCAGGATCCACGATCTGGAAAGGAAGTAAAAGTAAACAGAGTTGTAAGAATCTGGGTTAATAATGGGGAAGATGTAAAAGTCCCTAATATTATTGGATTGGAACTGCTTGAGGCAAGATCTCGGCTAAAAGGGTTAAATATTCAAATTGAAACAATTGATTATTATCCGTCTAACCAAAAATACAACACTATTTTGGGAGTTTATCCAAAACCAGGTACAAAACTGGAAATTAACCAGAAAATATCAATACTTGTTTCTTCACAGCAAATGATAGATCCATCAGTTATGCCAAATATAACAGGACTTGATTTAAATGATGCAAGAGAAGTATTAAAGCAAATTGGACTTGAAATTAGCTCCATATCTCAAACAAATGATCCAACATTGCCAGTAAATACGATTATTTCTACAAATCCTGCAGCTGGAACGAAAATACAGCGTGGACAGAAAGTATCTGTTGTAATAAATAATGGAGCGAGTGCAAAAAAACGTGCTAAATCAAATGAAGAAATTATTAATCGTTCTCGAGATAATATAAATGAAAAAGAAATTGAAAAAACTATTGATGATACAATAAATCAAATAGACAATAATTCTCAAAAAGCTCCTCAACAAAATGACAAGCAGCAAAATAATGGTAACACACCTGCTTCTCCACCTAATAATTCAAATAGTGGAGGAACTTCCAGCGAACCAAATACTGGCGGCGGAGATGATGACGACTAGAAATATAAAAATTAGATTTTTTATCTAAATTATAAATTAAATATAGAAAAATAAAGAAAGGAGACGGGAGTTATTTTAAGGCTTTATTAAACTTGGTTCAATAACTATGTAATTTAATTATCAAGGGGTCAAGGCCCCTTGTTACTATATAGTTATTCTATAAACTGCAGATTTTAAAATTTCTCCCAAATATTTTTATAAAAGGAAAAGTTATTAGAAAAATAAAGGGATTTTACTATGTTCTAGATGAAAATTCCAAGAATTTAAGTGAAGAAAATATTTATGAATGTAAATTACGTGGAACGCTAAAAGTGAAAAATAACAAAATGAATTGTATAATCGGTGATATGGTAGAATTTGATGAAAAAGAAAAAGTTATTGAAAAAATTGAGAAAAGGCAAAACTTTTTATATCGTCCGCTTATTGCAAATATTGATTTTATTGGTATTTTATTTGCAATAAAAAGTCCAGACTTTGATTTTACAAATTTTCAGAAAATGCTTTTGAATGCAAATTCTCAAAATATTCCAGTTGTGCTAATCTTATCTAAAATTGACTTGGCTTCACAAGAAGAGCTGGAAGATTTTTTTAATAAATTCAAAAAAATTTTTAAAGAGGCAATTTCCATTTTTCCAATTTCTACCGAAACAAAAACTGGACTTTCAGAATTAAAGCAATACATAAATGAAAAATCCATCGTAGTTTCAGGACCATCTGGAGCTGGAAAATCAACACTTATTAACACTTTAATTGGAGAAGAAGTATTAACTACAAATGATGTCAGCGGAAAAACTGGAAAAGGACGGCACACAACAATAGAGAGCCGATTTTTTATGACAGCTCCCCACTCTTATCTAATAGATACGCCTGGATTTTCAACGCTGGACTTTCCAAAGCTGGAAAATAAAAAAGAATTGGAAAAATTATTTCCAGAATTTCTGGAATTTATTCCCAACTGTAAATTCCGTGACTGTATTCACGTAAATGAGCCAAATTGTGCAATAAAGGAAAATGTAGAAAATGGAAATATTTCAAGTAAACGATACGATTTTTACCTGTATTCGCTAGAAAATATAAAATTTTTAAAGTATACTTAAATAATTTTCATTTGAGCAAATATTACTAAAGAAAAGAGTTGATTTTTATGGATAAAAAGGTTATAATATCGCCTTCTCTGCTTGCCGCGGATTTCAGTAAATTAAGGGAAGAAATCGCAGAAGTGGAAAAATTTGGAGCAGAATATCTGCATTTGGATGTTATGGATGGGAACTTTGTACCAAATATCAGTTATGGAGCTCCTGTTATTTCATCTTTAAGAAAGCATAGCAATCTTGTATTTGATGTTCATTTAATGGTAAATGAGCCTGATTATTTGATAAAGGATTTTGCACAGTTTTCTGATATTATCACAGTTCATGCTGAAGCTGTAAAACACTTGAACAGAACAATTCAGCTGATAAAATCTTTTGGGAAAAAAGTAGGAGTTGCACTAAATCCTTCTACTCCGCTAGATATTTTAAAATATGAATTAAAAAATATTGATATGGTGCTAATTATGACTGTAAATCCTGGCTTTGGCGGTCAAAAATTTATTCCTGAAATGGTTCAGAAAATAAAGGACTTGCGAGAAATTGATAAAAATATTGACATTGAAGTGGATGGCGGAATAAACAATGAAACTGCAAAACTTGTGAAGGAAGCTGGAGCAAATATTTTAGTTGCAGGTTCATATATTTTTAGCGGAAATTACAAGGAAAAAATTGAATCTTTAAAATAAAGAAAAAAAACACAAAAAATTAAGAAAGGGGAAAATCAAAATGTATGAGAAAATTGAAAATCTATTAGACAAATTTTATAAAACATACTATAAAATTGAAGAAATTAACTTAAATCAGGTAATAAAGTGCTTGACAACATCGGAACTGCATATCATTGAAGCAATTGGAGAAAATGAAATTACAATGAATGAACTTTCTGATAAATTGGGCATTACAATGGGAACAGCTTCTGTTGCTGTAAACAAATTAACTGAAAAGCAATTTCTAGAACGTTCTCGGTCGAATACCGACAGACGTAAAGTTTTTGTTAAACTGACTCAAAAGGGAGAGGTTGCCTTAAATTATCATGGTAATTTCCATTCGACTATCTTAGAAAAAATAACAGATGATATTCCAAAGGAAAAATTAGATACATTTGTTGAAGTTTTTGAAACAATTATGAGAAATCTTAATCAAGTCAAAAAGGACATCCAGCCTGAATCAATCTTGAATTTTGAAAAGGGCGATTTAGTTCAAGTATCTTCAATCAAGGGAAGCACAGCCATTAGAAAATATTTGAACGAAAAAGGCGTTGTAATAAAATCGCTAATTAAAATTTTAAATATTGATAAATATTTAATAAACATGATTGTTGATGGAGATGAAAAGGTACTAAATGTTGAGGATGCTGAAAATATCATGGTTAGAAAAAATACACTTTAAAAAATAACTGAAAAAATATAAAAATAAAAAAGGAGGGAAATATGCTCTATTTAGATGGAATTGGAATTTCATTTCTTGTAAAGGAAATAAAGGAAAAAATATTACGATATAAATTGACAAAAATTTTTCAATATGACAGAGTGTCATTTTCACTCTTTTTTGGAAAAAATAACCTGCTTTTTCAAGTAAAGGATAATTCAACAATTTTTTATTTAAAGGATGAAAAAGATCCAAATACTGACTTCCAGTCAAAATTTCTGCTTTCATTAAAAAAGCACCTGCAAAATTCTATTTTAATTAATATTAGACAGGAAGGCTTTGACAGGATTGTATATTTTGACTTTGAAAAGTTAAATCAATTTGGAGATGTGGAAAAGTATACGTTAATTATTGAAATTATGGGAAAGGCAAGTAATATTTTCCTGACTTGTAAAGATAAAATTCTGTCTGCACTTTTTTTTACTTCGATTGATGTTGGAAACCGTGTTATTATGACTGGATCAAAGTACACATTGCCTTTTGAGGAAAAAAAGATTTCACCAATTTATTTGGAAAAGGAAAACTTTCCATTTGAAACAGAAACTTTTTTAGAAAAGATTGAAGGTGCCGGGCGTGCTTTTGCGATACAGTGTTCACAAGATTATGATGTTTTTAAAACATATCTGTTTAGTTACAAACCTGTAATGTATGAAATATTAAATCGTGGAAAAATTCAGAAAGTTCTGACTTATAATGAGTTTTCAGAATTTAGTCAGAAGGAAAATACTAATCCAGAAAATAAAAATAACAGAAAATATTTTGAAACTTTGAATGAAGGCTTAAATGCTTATTTTAAAACAACAATTACTTCCAATGTCATTAGTGAAAAAAAGAAAAGTTTGTTAAAATATGTTGATTCGCAAATAAAAAAATTCAAAAAAATAGAAAAAAATATAAAAGTTGACTTGAAAAAAAATGAAAATTTTGAAAATTATAAAAATATCGGAGATATTTTGGCGGCAAATATGCATCAGATAAAATATGGAATGAAAAAAGTTACAGTTTTTGATTTTTATAATAATCAGGAAATTACGATAAATCTTGATCCGCTTTTATCTCCAAATGATAATTTAAATTTTTATTATAATAAGTACAATAAAGGAAAACGTACTATTTCAGCCTTAAATATAAGATTTTCCGACATTCAGGATGAAATAAAATATTTTGAAGAAATAAAAATGTTCATCGAAAAGGAAAATGATTTTATTGGGATTGAAGAAATTGAAAATGAACTGAATTTATCAGATAATGGAAATAAAATAAAAAATAAAATTAAATTGAATAAAACAAAAAAACGTGAATTATTGTCATTTGACTATAAAGGTTTTCAAATCTTTGTTGGAAGAAATAATAAGGAGAATGAGGAAATATCCTTTTCTAAAGGGCAGCCAAATGATATATGGATGCATATAAAGGATATTCCTGGAAGCCATGTTCTTATTTTACGAAATAATCAAGAACTTCCTGAAGATGCTTTAATTTATGCCGCAAATCTCGCTTGTGAATATTCTAAAGCAAAAAAAGGCGATAAAGTTACAGTTGATTACTGTGAAAGAAAATTTGTCAAGAAAATAAAGAATAGTAAGCCTGGAAATGTGACTTATACTAATTTTCATTCGTTATTAGTTAATGTTCCAGAAAAATTTCTTTAAAAAATGTTCTATAAAATTAGATTATTATGTATCTTTCCTTTTAATCAAAAAAATGTTTTTTATACTTATTGACAAATGCCAAAAACTGTTGTAAAATTAAAGTAATGATATTTAAGGAGGACTAATAATGGCAAGTAAAACAGTTACTATGACAAATCCTACAGGATTACATACAAGACCAGGTGGAGTATTTGTTGCTAAAGCAAAAGAATTTGAAAGTAAAGTAGAAGTTGAAAATGAAGGGAAAAAAGTAAACGGAAAATCTTTATTGAAATTATTATCAATTGGAATTAAAAACGGTTCAGAAGTTACAGTTCACGCTGAAGGGCCTGATGCTGAACAAGCAGTTGAAGTATTAGGAGAATTGTTAGCAACTATTAGAGACTAATAAATTCATTTAAAATTGCGCCAAGAAATCTATGTTTTTAAAAATTTCTTTTTTAGACATTTGATGAATGGCGTTTTTTTATTTAAAAAAATAATAAAAATAAGACTGCATGCAGCAGAATTAAGAGATATGGTTAAAAAAAATAAGGAAATAGCTGAAATTTTACACTATTTCCTTTTATAGTAAAACTTATTAAAAATAGAACTCAAAAACTATAATTATTTTACTCAAGCCCTAAATTTATTAGGATTTCTTATTTATTTAATTTATCGTATCTTTTTGCCAATTGCAATGCTCTGTCTTTTGTTATTGATAATCTATCACTAGCGGCAAGTTCCCCAGCCATTCTTGGTCCTTCTTCTGCCTCATATTTATCGTACGCCTTCTGAACTTTAGTTTCTCTATCCTTTATCCATTTTTGCTGTTCAGCTTTAAATTTTACTTTTTCCTTTGCAGGCAGTTTTTTTAGAATCAAATCATAGACTTTATTCATTTCTTTTTCCCATTCAGTATCCAAATCTAGTGAAGCATTTATCATATCAGCTCTTACTCCACTATCCCATCCAGCCTGTGCTTTTTCTTCTAAAGTTTTCATTCTTTTTGTCAATTCATTTTCATATTTCCCTGCAAATGCAACAGCTCCTAAAAGTAATAATCCTGCTATTAATAATTTTCTCATTTTTTATCAACTCCTATTTTTGTATTTTACGTTAAATCACAAACCTCTTTTTTAATCAACTTAATTTTCAACAAAATTCAGATATTAATTATATCCTGATTATATTTTCCATCTGTCGTAACCTTTATCGCAAATGCTGGTATCACAGCTAACGCCATAATTAAAAACAATACTTTTTTATTACCTGCTCTTTCTGTTTAAATTTATCATTTCTTAATCACAACTTATTTATACAGTTTATAATAATCACGATATAATTTATACATTTCAGGATTATCTTCAGGAAACTCTTTCAAATGTTCAGGATCATCAATTTTATCATGATTTTCTCGTACAATACTAATTATTCTTTTCGTTTTTCTATTCAAAATTACTGGATCTTTTAATTTTGTATCGTATCCAATACAGATATATTCATCACAAAGCACATTTTTTTCCTTAACTGCATTTGTAATTCGTGGCGGCTCATTTTCATCTCCAGTATCAGAAGCGTAATCCCAGAACTGATACTTCCCATTTTTCAATTTTTTGATTTCTATTGAAGTATCATCTGCTGATATCTCTCTTTTCAGCAATATTTCCTCATGCAGTTTTCCATCACTTGTGAAAGGCAAATCATAACCTTTGTAACTAAATTCTTCTTCTGAAAACCCAATGACTCCCATCAATAGCAATAATGCCATAATAATTTTTTTCATTTTCGTTCCCTCCGCTTTCTATTTTTTCTTCTTTGTTTATTTTTTCACTAATAATATATCATAATTTTATTAAAGAAAAATGAGAGTTTTTATTTTACTTATTATTTTTCTAGTCTGCTTTTACTGTTTCATAAACTTTATTTTTATCTCTTATTTCATATACATCCTTTTCATGATTATATTTCATACCAAAACTTTCATAATCAGCATCAGCTAAAATTTTACCTTTAAAATAAACGTTTTTTCTTCCTTTTGCATATTCAGTATCGCCATATGCACTAAACTGATGGCTTTCTGCTTTTTCAAGTTTTCTAAATGCACCTTCATCTGTGTCTAAGTAATAAACTACATTATACTTATTTATATATTTGTCATTATATGTCGACAAATTATATGGATCAACCTTAGGAGCATCTTTTATTTTTACAAGTTTATGATTTTTTACAAAATACATACTGTCCTTATCGTGATACAAGTTAGTTTTGATTGCTAACTGTGAAAGATTTTCAATATCCACTTCCTTACCGTCTATCGGAGCTATACTTCCGTCTTTCTCAACAATGTAAAATCCATTTTTATCTTCTATAAGAAAATTGTCAACTAATCTGCTTATTTTCTTAAATGTTTTTACATCTATACCTTTTAATTTCTTATTTTCATAATAGACATTGTTTTTATCTTTTGAATAATATCCATTTACTACAGATACAAAATCATATGTTAATTCAAATGTGTTTTTATCTGCTCCTTCTATTTTTTTATTTCCATAGTAAACATTATTTTTATCCTTTATATAAGGAAGTTCTATTATCTTAATGGTGTCTCTATCAACACCCAATATTTTCTTACCCCCAAAATAAATATTATTTTTATCTTTTGAAAAACCATCACTTCCTATTTGGAATGTAGGTAAATCTGCTCCTATTATTTTTCTATTTGAATAATAAATATTGTTTTTATCTTTTGAATACAATTGATTTATCACTTCATACGTCTGAGGATCATACGGTAATTTTTCCAGTACCAAATTATCACTATCTCCATCAATATTGTAAATTCCATTTTTATCTTTTAGATATCGACGCGCACTCCCGCTAATATTTATAATTTGAAAAGTAATCGGATCTATTCCTTCTAATTTTTTCCACCCTCTATTTTCCCAGACATAAACTCCATTTTTATCTTTTGCATATACAGCATCTATTTCCTGAAATGTTGCTTTATCTATTTTCGGATTACTTCCTGCATAACTTATATTTACTGATAAAATCATAATTACAAATATTTTAAAAACTTTATTTTTCATAACTAATGTTTCTCCTTCATTATTTTTTTAATCTGTAAATATTATTTATTATTTAATAAATCATATCTTTTTGCCAATTCTAAAGTTCTTTTCTCTATTCCACTTGCCCAGGCATTTCCTCCTAGAGTTCCTGATATTGTTCCACCTTCTGACTCTTCAGTGCTTTTTTCAACATCTTCCTTAACTTTTTTTATCCATTCTTCCTGCTCTTTTTGCAATTTTGCCTTTTCATTTTCTGATAATTTTGATAATAACAATTCATAAACCTTTTTCATTTCTGCTTCCCATGAATCTCCTAATTTTTGAATTGCATTATTCATGTCTGCTGTCACTCCAGAATCCAAAGCTGGCTGAATTTCCTTTTTTACTGCTTCCATTCTTTCCAATATTTGAGTTTCATAACTGCTTTCTGATTTTATGCTGCTTGAAGAAACTGCCGTTGTTTTATTAACTTCTTGCTTTATTTCCGTTTCTTTCGTTTCCTTTTTTTCATCTTTTCCAGATTTTGAACATGCGACAACTCCCATTAATAGTACTGTTAATGTAAAAAATAGTTTTTTCATAAGTTTTTCTCCATTTTTTTATTATTCAATTTTTCATTAATTATTATATCGTAAATTTATTAAAGAAAAATGAGAGTCACAAACAACAACATCTATTGCTATACAACTATTTTTTGTTCTTTTTTTGCCTATTTCTCTCTTCTTGTTAAATGCACGAATTTTACCATTCAGGATAAATAACTCTCATATCTTCAGGATCTATGAATACTGCCTTTTTCAATTCCACATCATATCCAATGCAGATAGTTTCATCACAAATAGAATTTTTTTTCACTGTTGCTTTTTCAACAGATGCTTCACTGTCAGGCTCCTCAGAAGAACGTACGATTTCATACTCTCCATTTCCTGTTTTTCTTATTTCTAACTCTGTATCTTCCGAAACTATGCTTCTATTTAACAGTTTTTCTTCATGTAATTTTCCATCTGTATTAAATTTTAAATCAAGTCCTGCCGCTCCATAACTTATTGCTCCTACTAGCAGTATTGCTATTAATAGCATTTTTTTCATACAAATCTTCCTCCCTGTTTATTTTATTAATATTATACCATATAATTTTTTAAAAAAAATACAATTATAACAATTTTAGTTTAAATGTCATATTCTTATGATTTATTCATCAATCCTTGTATTCCTTGCCTTAAATATGCTTATCCATTTTTTAATTATTTAAATTTTAGTTGATTTTTGAAGTAACATAAATTGAAATGATTGATTTGTCTTGAATTTTTTGGCAAGGGGATTAGAATCCCCTTGTTAATAATAAAATTAATTTTAAATTTATAAATTTAAACTGCTGAATTGATTTATTGCTATTTTTTGAATAAAAAACTGCATTACTTGACTAAAAGACAAGAAGTATTTCTTCCATTTTGTGTAAGCATCATACGATTTCCCTTTATATGAATTTTGACATTTTCATCGCTATATTTTTCTCCATTTGAAGATACAACCCTATCCAGCTGCCATTTTTTATATATTTTCATATCCAAAAGTTGAACTATTTCATCTGTAATATAGTTTACAGTATATATTTTTTTATTGCAGTTAAATTTTTTAAATACAAGTTCCCTGCGTTTATCATTTATAACAGGATTTTTTCTTTTAACAGCTCCATTTAAAACACATCCTATTAATAATATCCCAAATAATATTATTGTTAATTTTTTTGATATTTTCATAAAAATTCCCGCTTTCCCTTTTTTATTTCCAATAAAGTTCAAAACATTAAACATTATGAACTCTTACTCCATATCTGAAATATTTTCTCCAGTATGGACTCTTTAATGATGACATTACAACTCCTTTTGAAGAAGAGGCATTAATAAATAGTGTATTACCAACATAAACTGCTGTATGATTTGTTCTATTTCCAGGCTTAAAGAAAACAATATCTCCCGATCTCAAGTTTTTGGCTGAGACTCTCGTCCCTTGCTTTACTTGCTGTGTTGAAACTCTCGGAAGCTCCTTATTGAAAACTTCACGATAGACTCTACGTGTCAATGCTGAACAATCTATACCCTTTCTAGAATCTCCTCCTAATACATATCTTGTCCCACGCCACTTGCTATAGGAAGTTAAAAGTTTTTTTTCTACAGCCGCTCTTTTTCTTTCTTGAGTTGATCCCGAAGTCATCGCCTTTCTATGTCTTTGTCTTAATTCTGCCATTTTTGTCTCAACAAGATCACTTTTATTTTTTGCAGAAACTCCATAAATCCCACTATTACCACTACTATGTGTTTTTTTTACATTTAAAGGTTTATGAGATGTTTTAGCTTTTACTGTTTTTTTCCCTTTTGCTGTTTTTGCATGAAGATTTGTTCCTACAAAAGTTGATAACATACATATCGCAGTCAAAAATTTATTTTTTTTCATATATTTTTTTATTCCTTTCAAAATTAGTTTTTATAGTATTTTTATTACATTAATTTTATCATTTTAGTGAATTACTCCAGCACTCACATTTATAACTTTTCTTCAATATTCTATACAAAAATTGTATCATAGATATATCCTTTTTTCAATTTTTTTACAAAAAAAGTACACTAAATAAATTTAAAAATTACATTAATTAACTTACTAGACTATAAAAAGGGAGTCAAAACTCCCCTTATTAAATAAATTTTCCTAACTATAATTCAAAATTTTTATTTATTAACTTTTTCAAATATCAAAGTTTTTCCCTTATCTGTTGTCAAAATCAAAGTTTTTTGATCAGATAATTTAACTTTTTTAGAATTTCCTAAAAGTTCCAAAAATTCCCTTTCAACTTTCATAAGATTTTCAGGGCCTGCCATTCTTGTTGAACCAAGAGGACCGACTTTAATATTATTATTAACTATTTCACAATCTCCAAAATAGTTATTTATTCCTGAATTACCATTTATTCCATTTTCATTAAAAGAAAGTGTAATATTATTCTCATTTTTTGAAATCAATTTGCTAACATCTTTTCCATCCATATTCAAAAGTTTCCAACTTGTATTTTGTAATTTTTTATCTAATGTCAAAACTTTAAAAGTCCAAACTTCTTTTTTATTATTACTCAAAGTCAAAGTATTAGCACTATAACTTATTTTTGGAAAAGACTGTAAAATATCAAGAAAATTTTGTTCAATATTCATCAAATTTTCAGAGCCTGCCATCAAAGTTGTAGCTACATCAGCTGATAAAGTAGAATTATTTTTTATCATATAATCTCCAGAATAATTATTTATCCCCGAAAATCCATTGATTTCATTTTCTGAAAAATTAATTGTAATCTTAGTCCCCTTAGGAATTACAATATTCTTTCCTTTTCGGCTAACTTGTATCAATTCCCATGACGTTCCATTTAAATTATAGACATTTTGTTTTTTTGAATATGCACTTAAAACAAAGCAATTTAATAAAAATACTGTAAAAATTCCGATTAAAATAGACATCTTTTTCATTTTAAATACCTCTTTTCTGATTTCTTTCTTTCTTTTCTAATTAAATAGTATCACATATTTATTAAAGAAAAATGAGAAAATATGAATTTTTACTTTTTTTGTTTTACCATGCTGAATTTATCAAAACTTCTTCTCCATATCCACCATTCATCTTTTGCGGATTTGTAGAATTATAAGCTCTTTGAACTCTTATTCCACGAATTCCTAATTCTCTTGCAGCTAAAATATCATCGTCGCTGTCACCGTAGTGAATTGAAACATTGTGTTTTTTCATATAATATGATTTATCATATTTGTAGCCACCTGTCGGAGTATCAGCTGTGTATTCTACATAAACTTCTTCTGGCAAATCAAAGTATCTTTGCAATGTTTTTGATAATTTTGTTGAAGTATAGTTTTTATCTTTTGAATGTTTTGTTCTTCCTGTAATGAAAAATATGTGATCTCCTCTTTCCAAATGCATCTTAATTAAATCTTTTGCAGATTGTTTTGGAATTGAGTGTTCATCTCCGTTTTCAGCCACATAATCCCAAAATTTTTGATTATATAGATAACTTACAGCTCCTCTTTTATCTCCTGGAATTTGAAAGTGATATTGTCCATAATTAAAATAACCACTCGAATGTAACAATGTATCATCAATATCAAAACTTACATTAATTGGTCCTTTCCCCTCAAGACTCTTTTTAATGTCATCAACAGAAACAAAATGAACAGCCTTCTGAACTTTATCAGTCGAATAAAATCCCTCATGAGTATAAGGAACTTTTGGTCCTGCCGCAAATACTACAGATGCAGCAAATAAAAATAATAATGCCTTTTTCATAACATTTCCTCCTATATATTTTTTTAATTTTTTTACTATCTTATAGGCTCACAGCCTATAAATTCTCCCTTTGTCGTATAAGTACACAAATTTCCCGCTTTTTCTCTTCCATCACCTTTAGGAATCTTAAAATAAGAGCAGCTAGATGATAGTACTGCTAAAGCTAATGTTAGAAGCATTGTTACCTTTTTCATAGGAAAATCCTCCTCTAAAATAATTTCCATTTGTAATTTTAAAAATTAAATGTAAAAAAAAGATGCTTTCCCGAAAGAAAACATCCCTTAATTTTATATATCAAATACGATAGATTTAACTCTTGTCATGCTTTCTATACTGTATTTTATCCCTTGAACTCCTGCTCCTGAACCTTTAATTCCTAAGAATGGGAAGCTGTCAGGCCCTCTTTGAGTCTTGTTATTTATATGTACTGTTCCTACTTCCAATTTTTCAGCGATTTCAAATGCTAATGGGAAATTTTTTGTAAATACTGCTGATTGAAGTCCATATTCTGATTTATTTGCAATTTCTACTGCTTCATCTACAGATTTTACTCTGATAATTGGCAATACTGGTCCAAATGGTTCTTCCCAGGCGATTCTCATATCAGTTGTTACGTTGTCAAAAACTACTGGCCAGATTAGATTTTTTTCTCTTTTTACTGTTGTTAATGCTTTTGCACCTTTTTCTTGTGCATCTTTTATTAATCCTTCGATAAAGTCTGCTGATGGAGTATCAATTACTGTTGTAATGTCAGCATTGTCAAAAGGATCTCCAACAGTTAATTTTTCAACTTTTTCTTTTATCAAGTTTGCTAATTTATCTGCAACTGAATCCATTACAAGTACTCTTTTAATGGCAGTACATCTTTGTCCAGAATAGCTAAATGCTCCTGCTACGATATTTTTAGCGGCATTTTCCAAATCAGCATCTTCTAGTACGATTCCAGCATCTTTTCCACCTAATTCAAGCATAATTGGACGCATTCCAGCAAGTTTTCCAATTTTTTCCCCAATTGGTGTACTTCCTGTAAAGTTTATAAAGTTTACTTCTTTGTGTTCAATCAAATAATCTCCGATTTCAGAACCTTTTCCAGTTACAGAGTTAAGCACTCCCGCTGGAATTCCAGCTTCTGCAAATACTTTTGTCAATAATAATCCACTTATTGAACCTTGTGTAGGCGGTTTGAAAATTACTACATTTCCTCCGATTAAAGCTGGCACTATTTTAGATGCTGATAAGTTTACAGGATAGTTAAATGGCGCAATTGCAAGTACAACTCCAACTGGCTCTCTTTTTACAGCTCCATATTTTCTCTTGCTTCCTACTTCAAATCCACCACCATTTACAAATTCTCCAGTGATTCTAAGCCCTTCTTCTGCAGCGTATCTAATTAAATCAGCAGTTCTCACAACTTCTGAAATAGCGGCTTTAATTCCTTTGGCTACTTCCTTTGCCAAGTTTTCCCCAATTTTATCCTTGTCTCTTTCAAGAATATCAGCAGCCTTATTCAAATATGCGGCTCTTTCTACGGCTGACAATGCTCTCCAAGCAGGCAAAGCCTTTCTGGCAGATTCCATAGCATAATCAACATCTTCTCTTGACATAGCTGGAACTGTTCCAAGTTCTTCCCCATTTATTGGTGAATAAATAGTTATTGTATTTTTAGAGTCTTTCCACTCTCCATTTACTAAATTTTGATAATTCATCAAAATACCTCCTTATTTTACATATCTTTTATTTTACTATACACTTTATTTTATCATATATTTTACATAATTAATATAGTTTTTTTCATATATTTTATATTTTGCCGCTTATTACATCTGATTTACAGTTCCAAAAACATAAGTTTACTGTTATAATTCTAAAAAATCTTTTTTAAACACTCTTTTAATTTCAATCTTTTTCCGTTCTAGCCGATCTTCCAGCTCATTTATCCAAACTAGCGGATCTTTAGGATTTACAAGCCTTTTTATATTATCCCGCTTTTTCTCTTCATCAAACCAGATAAGTTTCGTAATCGCCCCAGCCCCAATTCCAATAATTGTCTTATTTTCCTCAATCATTTCAATATTGTAAATCGATTCACATCCATTTAATGAATATCCAAGATTTTCTCCCCATTGAAAGCTGTTTTTCTGGCGATACATATAATATGGAAAAAGCCCTTTATTTTTAGTAACATTTCCAATTTTTTCATAAATTTTCCCATAATCCAGCACATCTTTATGGGCATAATTCTCCTTATTAAGGCGGCTTGCATTTTTTATTGCCAAATTATGAATTGTCAGATTTTCCATATCATACTTTGAAATTTCATCCATCGTATACAGAATATCTTCTGTAGTTTCACGTGGCAGTCCCAAAATCAAATCCATATTTATTTCCAATCCAAGATTTTTAGCAATTTTGTAAACGTTGTCAAACTGTTCCCTGTTGTGGTAGCGATTTACGAGTTTTAGTGTCTTTTCATTAAAAGACTGGGGATTTATGCTGATTTTATTTACTCCATAACTTTTAATAACTGATAATTTTTCCTCATCCATCGTGTCAATTCTTCCAACTTCAAATGTAAATTCCTTTAAATAACCCAAATTGTAATTTTCCTTTACTGTTTTTAAAAGTTTGTCAATTTCTTTTGCCGTTAAAATCGAAGGCGTTCCTCCGCCAATGTAAATCGTGTTAATTTTTAAATCCAGTTCCTGTGTTAATTGCCCAATTTCACGGATTTCATGATAAATTGAGCCTATATATTCATCATATCTTTCAGCATATTTTCCACGTAGCAGGTAGGCTGGAAATGAGCAGTATGAACATTTTGTAGGACAGAAGGCAATACCGATATAAATTCCTATTGTTTCCTTGTCTAAATATGGTTCTTGACGTTTTACAATGTCTAGCAGAAGTTTCCGCTTTTCATCACTTACAAAATATATTTTTTCCAATATTTCATCAATTTCTTCATAAGACAATCCCATTTTTAAAAATCGCCCAATAATCTTTGTAGGACGCACACCTATTAAGATTCCCCATTTATATTTATTTTTTTTATCAAATAATTCCATTAATGAGGCCTTTGCCATAACTTCCGCCTGATCAAAATATTCATCATTTATCTTCTTATGTGAAAATGTCACTTTTTTTAAGATTTTGCCACTATTTTTGTCAATCAATGCTGTATTTACAGTAATTAATTCAGCATTTTTATTTTCATTATTTTCTAGTTTTCCACAATCTTTTGAAAAGTTTTCCACATTTTTACCCTTTTCAAAATTTACATTAATTTCTACATTATTTTCACTGTTTTCAGAAATAACACCATAATTTTCAGGCAGAAGTACACGCACAAATTCCTCAAGTTTATTCTGATTAATCTCAATATTTGCTCTTATCATCTATTTTATAACTCCTACAAAATAAAGTGCCAGTACAATTATTCCAAGAATGATCCGATAATATCCAAATACCTTGAAATCATGCTTTTTAATGTAGCTCATAAAGACTTTAATAACAGCATAGGCAAATATAAATGAAAGCACAAAACCTAATGCAATTAAAAACCATTCATATCCGCTTAATGCTGTTCCCAGTTTTACCAGCTTCAAAAGTGTCGCTCCAAGCATTGTCGGAATTGCAAGGAAAAATGAAAATTCTGTCGCTAAAATCCTATTTAATCCAAGCAAAACTCCTCCAATAATAGTGGCAGCGGATCTTGAAGTACCTGGAATCATCGCAAGGCATTGAAATAGCCCCACTCCAATTGCGGTTTTTATAGGCATTTGAGTAATTGAAGTAATTTTACCTTCCTTTTTTTCGCCAGATTCCAGCCAAATAAGTATAACTCCGTAAATAATCAGCGTTATTGCCACAACTACTGAATTAAACAGCACTTTATCAATAACATCATCGAACAAAAGTCCCAAAACAACTGCTGGAAGCACTGCAATCACTATTTTTATCCACATTTGAACAATATCCATCCGTTGACTTTGACTAAGTCCTTTTGCAAACGGAAAAATTCTTTTCCAGTAATACACAACTACCGACAAAATTGCCCCTAGCTGTATAATTATCTTAAACGCATTTGCAAATTCCTCATTTTTCGATAATTGCAAAAATTGGTCCACAATGATCATATGTCCTGTGCTGCTGACAGGTATAAACTCTGTAAGCCCTTCCACAAGGCTTAAAATAAATACTTTAATAATGTCTATGAACATAATAATTTCCTTTCCTCTTTATTTATACTAAATCCCATTTGAATTTGAAAAAGTTTTATCTATTTCTGGCAAGAATTGAGACTCCTTGGCGAACAGAATTTATAACAAATCTCTTATTCTAATGGAAATAGTATTATATTTCAAAAAATTTTTCAATTACTGTTTTTAATCCATGTTCCACATTTGAAGTTGAAATAAATTTAGAAATACTTTTAATTTCAGGAATAGCATTTTCCACAGCCACAGGCATTCCCACAAGTTTCAATAATGGCTTATCATTTGCACTATCTCCAACCGCTATCATTTCCTCAGGCTTTATATTTTCGATTTCTCCCAATTTTTTCAATGTCTTCCCTTTATCCACATTTTTATTGGCAATTTCTAAAAATATTGGCTTTGAAATGGCAATAAAGTAGTCATTTCCATGAACTTTATTCATATGCTCTTCGGCTATTAATACTTCTTCAGGCGTTCCAATAATCATGCATTTTGTAGTTTTATCAATTCCTTTTTTTTCTAATTCTTCAAGCGAATCAAATTTTTGGAATTTCATTTTACATTGATCTGCTTCGTACATTACTCCTTCTGTTGCCTCTGTCCCATAAATCGTATCTCCAACATACAAAATCATCGGAACATTTATTTCCTTTGAAACCTTATAAACATTTTCAATATCCTTTTTTTCCAGCCCTTCGTGAAAAATCACTTCGTTTGTCTTCATATCAATTAATTCGCCACCGTTAAATGCCAGCACGTAACCTTCATACTCATCCATCTGAAGCTCCTTTGCATACTCAAGCATCGCATAACTAGGTCTACCGCTTGCAAGCACAAATTTAACACCCTTTTCCCTTTGAACTTTCACAATCGCCTCAACATTCTCCCTTGTTATCCCATGTTCTTCATCCAGCAACGTTCCATCCATATCAGTTGCAATTAATTTATAATCCATAAAATCCTCTCGCTTTCTCTATTTATAATAATTTTACTAACAAAAAAAATTATCAAAAAATGAGAAAAATCAGTTTTTTATTTTTATTAGGAAGCTTTACTTTATTTATTTACTCTTGTCAAAAGGAACAGGATTGTACATGTCAAAACAAAGAATCTTCCTCAACTGAGGAGAAAAATTCAGAAGAGAAATCCAATGATACTGATCACAACTCATCTAATGAACAGGATGATCGTATTAGACCTGCTTATAGCTACTCATTGGATCAGGCTACTGCTTGGAAGATGAAGTGGCATGATGAATTTGAAGGAAATCAATTTAATCAACAGTATTGGACTAAGATCCCACGTGGTCATTCTCCTTGGAATAAGTATATGTCTTTTAATGAAAATTGCTATGAAGTGAGCAATGGAACTATTAAGTTAAAGGGCATCGTAAATACCTATGGAGAAAAAGCAGAGGGGAAAGTTCCCTATTTAACTGGAGGCATCTGGACTAAGAATAAGATTGATTTTACTGAGGGGATCATTGAAATTAGATTCAAAGTTGAAGACCTTGAGGGAGCTTGGCCTGCTCTTTGGCTACTCAACAATAATTCAACTCCATGGCCAGATGGTGGTGAGATTGACATTATGGAACGTTTTAATCTTGAAGATTATTTGACATTATCAGCTCATAGTGATTATACTTATAATCTAGGGATTGAAAATTCTCCTCGTAATACAGGAGTGTCCTCGTTTAAGCATGGAGAGTTTAATATCATTGCATTAGAAATTCAGAAAGATCTCTTAATTTGGTGGGTCAATGGAGAGAGAAAATTTGAGTATCCCCGTGTTGATACAAAGCATAAAACTCAGTTTCCCTTTAATGATCACAGATATTTCCTTCTGATGGATATGCAGTTAGAAAATGGCTCAGTAAAATGGTTGAAAAATCCTGAGAAACTGCCTACCCAAATGGAGATCGACTGGGTCAGGTATTTTACAAAGTAAAGTTTAGAAAAAAGAGTACTATGCTTCATAGCACTCTTTTTTATTTTTACTTACTAGACGAGCAATAAATAAAAAAAGAAATCTGAGTTCAGACTTCTTTTTTTGTAAATATGAGATTGATTAGTCAGCATCAATCACTTCTCCATCCTTTGGACCTGAAGCATTATCTGCTCAGTTTTGAGGCTGATCTGGAGTAGGTTGTACCTGATATTTTTGATAGAGCTCCTGAAACTGATTCTGAATTCTCTCAATTTCTGCATCGATATGAGACTTTTCATCGTCTTCCTTATCTTTCACTGCCTTTCCATCAGCGATAAGTTTCTGAATTTTTTCTTTGTCTTCATCTGAGATTTTATCCTTTTGCTCATTCATAAGATTTTCAATCTGATAGATCAAAGATTCAAGCTTATTTTTTGATTCAACAAGTTCCTTTCTCTTTCTATCTTCTTCAGCAAATTTCTCTGCATCAGCCTTTGCTTTTGCGATATCTTCATCAGAGATATTAGTTGATCACTGAATAGTTACCTCTTGAGATTTTCCAGTTGATTTTTCTTGAGCATGTACCTTGAGGATTCCGTTAGCATCAATGTCAAAAGTCACCTCAATTTGTGGCTGCCCTCTTCTCATTGGAGGAATTCCTTCAAGATTAAACATACCAAGCGACTTATTATCTCTTGCAAACTGTCTTTCTCCCTGAGTAACATGCACAGTTACAGCATTCTGATTGTCAGTTGCTGTTGTATAAATATTGGATTTTTTAGCTGGGATTGTTGTATTTCTTGGGATCATCACATGTGCAATTCCTCCCTCTACTTCCACAGCAAGAGAAAGCGGAGTTACATCAAGCAAAAGAATATCCTTAACATCTCCCTGCACAATTCCTCACTGAATTGCAGCTCCTTGAGCTACTGATTCATCTGGGTTCACAGTTGATTTTGGCTCCTTTCCAAAGATGTCTTTTACGATTTCCTTAACTTTAAGCATTCTTGTTGAACCTCCAACAAGAATAATATCGTTAATTTCAGATTTATTTAACTTTGAATCATTAAGCGCGTTCAAAACTGGTTCTTTACATCTAGAGAATAAATCTGATGTAATATTTTCGAACTGAGCTCTTGTCAAAGTCTCATCAAGGTTCCTAGGAAGTCCATCAGCGCCAGTTGTGATAAATGGAATCGAAATATCAACTCTTTCTACAGATGAAAGCTGCTTTTTAGCCTTTTCTGCCTCATCTTTCACTCTTTGCATTGCCATACTATTGTCTCTAAGATCAATTCCCTCCTTAGTTTTGAAAGCATCAACAATGTAATTAATAATTCTCTGATCCCAGTCAGCACCTCCAAGTTGAGTATCTCCAGAAGTAGAAAGTACCTGGAAAGTTCCCTCAGCACCGATTTCTAACACAGTCACATCAAAGGTTCCTCCTCCAAGATCAAAAACTACGATCTTTTCATCAGATTTTTTACCTTCTCCATAAGCAAGAGCCGCAGCAGTTGGTTCGTTGATAATTCTCTCTACCTTAAGTCCTGCAATTTCTCCAGCAGCCTTTGTAGCATTTCTCTGAGAATCATTGAAATATGCAGGAACTGTAATTACCGCTTGTGTAATAGTTTCCCCAAGGAATTTCTCAGCATCAGTCTTGAGTTTCTGAAGGATGAAAGCTGAGATTTGTTCAGGTTTATATTCTTTTCCATCAACAACGATAAGTACCCCTCCATCACTTCCCTCTTTAGTGTCATAGGTCATATTTTTGAGTTCATCTCTAACTTCGCTATATTTTCTACCAATCCATCTTTTAACCTCATAAATCACATTTTTTGGTTCCAAAATCGCCTTTCTTTTCGCCAAATCTCCAACAAGAAGTTCATCACCCTTAATATAAACGATAGATGGAGTCGTTCTATTTCCCTCTGCATTTGCGATTACCTCAGATTTATCACCAAGCATATATGAAACACAAGAGTTGGTCGTTCCAAGGTCAATTCCAATAATTTTTGCCATTTGTGTATACTAATAATAAATAAAAGTCTGAATATTTTCAGATATCATGCTACAAAACTCAGTTTTCTAATTTTTTCTCCTCTTTCATAGCACCTGAAGTATATATATGCTACATAAAAAATCAAGAGATTTTTATTTTTTTCAAAAAAGAAAAGAAATCTGAGTTTAGACTTCTTTTTCTATAAATATTTTATTTTAATAAGGTATTGTTTTTACATTTCAGATTGAAATTTCATCCCAAAATCAGCTTCTTATTTTTTTCTGCTAAAGCAGTTGCTATATCTTGTTTTTCATCCTGAGAAAGCATCACATTCCAAGCCTTTTGATCGATAATGATCAGTTCCTCAGATGGAAATATTCACTCTTTTAACGCAGAAATAAGAGATTCTGAGGTCTTTTGCCCATCAGTATAAAGCGGTATTGCACTATCAATATCTCAAATCAGCACAAATTCTTCAGGTTCAATCTGCCCTCTTAGCAATTTTAGATATGCAGACAACAAAAAAGCTGAGCGATGTGCAAATAGAATCGTTTTCTCTTCATATTTCTCAATTTCAGAAGCAAGTGCCTGATACTCAGTTTTCCCCTCTATTTCTAGCAGATCTAGCACGAGATCAAAATACTTACGCATGATTTAACTGATCAAAGGTTAAAAAATCTGAAATAATCTGGTTTTTTTCTGTTTCTTCAATTTCAATCCCTTCAAAAAGTCTCGCTGGATACGCAGAAATAAGAAGTTGACGAGCCTGATCACTATCCAACCCCTTTGACTGAAGATAAAACAACTTCTCAGTATCTAAGCGGTAAATCTTTGCTCCATGAGCAGCCTGAATATTATTTGACTGAATATCAAGAATTGGGAGATTCCTTACATTGACCTGGTTTCAGAGAATCACCGTTTCTTCTAAAAGAGTACTTGCACTCTCTTGGATCCCTGGCTGCATATAAATAGTGGCACTTGCCTGATTCTTCGCATTTGAAAGAACAAGAGAGACGATCTGAAGATCTATCTTGCACTGAGAGTGGAGAAGATTGAGGTTAACATTAAGCTTTGCAGGCTGATCTTCTCTCACTGGACAAAGCAGGAACATCTCTAGAGTAGAACCTGATTGTGCAGTATTCACATCTATCTCAAGATCAGTATCTAGAACTAAGGCTGAATATTTGAGCGGCTGAGTATTTTGAAGAGAGATTTCCTTTTTACCAGAAAATCAATTCCAAAGTTCAAAAACTGAAGTATTTGAGAGAATGAGTTCGGATTTATTATTTTTTGAAATCATGATTATTATTCCTGAGGAGTGATAAAACCATAGTCCTGCTCTCACTGATAGAGCGTTTCAAGATCATTTCCAGACAGAAGACTTTCAAAATCAGACATTAGAAAGTCAATTCCTGAGTTCTGAAGTGCAGCTCCAGTTGCAATTTTCTCAGAAGTCTCAGACGGTGTCATGAGTTCTGGATTTTGAAACTGCTGCTGGATTCTCCTCTGCCAAAGGAGAACGAAAACCATAGCAGCAATACTTAAAAGCGCCAATATCATCAAGAAAACCTGTTTTTTAGTAAGCATAAGATTGATTTAAATGCTAAACGACCTGATTGTACTAATCAGCGATAGGAAATCAAGAAAAAGCTTTGCAAGAAAACTTATATATTTTATATCACAATTCAATAAAATGGCAACATAAAAAAGGAAAGAAAAGTCTGATTTTTTCGTGTTTTTTCAGGATTTTAGGTATACTTAAGGTAAGTTTTATTATGCCTTGTACTATGCAACTTAAGGATTGTCAACAATTACTTAAAAACACATATACTACCTCGGAAAGAACGGATAATCTCTCACAATTAACTCAATCTGCACGAGGAGATAAAAAATCTGAATGTATCAACGCATTTGGAGGTTTTTCCCAAATAAAACAAACTATTTCTGAGTTTAAGAAAGAAGAAAAAGCTCTTGCTCAACTTGAGCACTCCTCTGCTCCAAAATCTAGCTGTGAAACAACACTAATCACGACCTTTAGAAAAGATTTTTCACAGAAAAATAATCTCTCAAAACTCGCAACAGATGCTCGATCTCAGCAAAAAAATAGCTGTCTTCAGGAGTTAGGAGGTTATGCTGGAGTTTCTACTTTTTTGAAAAATATTGAGAATAACTATGAAGAACTCCCAAGCGCTCTCCCTAACCAAGCACAAACAAGTACTACTACACCAAATTCAATAAAGCAAGATCTTATTAAAGAAGAAGCTACTCCCAAAGATCAAAATCAGAATTTTCAATCTCTCACCTGAAGCACTACCATAGCTGTAGTAGATCACGACTATCAAATTTTAGCGACAATGAAAACTATTGGAACGTATCTTCTCTATATTCTTATTGCCATCTTTTCAGTTGCGATAATTACTGCGATTGTTAGGGCTGTGATGAGGTATATCTACTCTTTTTTGAATAATCATAGAATGATTTTTCTAAAAGTGATGCTACCAAAATCAGATGGAAAGACCGATCGTGAGCAAGAAAAAGAAATCGCAAAAGATATGAAAGAAAAAATCTCAAGAATGTCTCAGCTGTATAATTCGTTGCACAGAATATCTGAGTTAAGTACCTGGGAAACAATGATGCATAAGTTTTTTGGGAAGCAGAAGATTGTAATGATCTATCAATATGAGTGAGGGCAACTCAGCTTTATCGTTGGGACCTATCCTGAATATCAGGGGATCGTAGAAAGTGCGATTTCTGCACAATTTGCAAACTGTTCGCTAGAAAGAGTTGCAAAACCTGATCCTTTTCAGAAAAAATATTATGACATTATGCCTCTTGAGCCTGAAAAGGATCCAGTCTATACGATCAAAACCTTTAGGCAGATGCCGGATGATCCGATGAACAATATCATTGATACAATGAGTAAAATCTCTATCTATGATACGGTAACTGCTATATTAGTAATTAAGCCTGAAGGATCTGATTATAATGCCAAAAGACAGAAAGCAGCGGATAGGCTTTATAAAGGGCTTGATCTCTATGAAACTAAGCGATGGCATTGGAAAAACCTTTTGAATCCATTCAGATTTCTTTCCTTTTTATTTATGGGACCAAGTGAGAAGCTGATTTCTAATAAAAAGCAGGAAGAGAATGTTACAATGGTAAGAATGGTAAAGGCGAAGGAAGAGACCATGAATACTATCGGTGAAGAAGCTGGAAATCCGATTTATAGATCAGGATTGATTGTTATTAGTTCCTCTGATGTAGATGGACAAGCAAGAAATAATCTAAAAGCGATGGAATCTGCATATAATGTTTTCACTGACGAATATAGCAATAGAATCTCAGATAACAATACTAAGCACGATATCTTTACGAGCATTTTTATGCCTTTATGGAAGATCGCTACAAATTATTATTTGACTGGTTTCTTTTATAAATACTCATTTTTCTCAACTAACGAATTGACTTCTCTATACCATTTTGCAGATAGTATTTATAATCGTTCTCCTGTGATTGAATGGATGCAATATAAAGTATTGTCTGCACCGTCTAACCTACCACAATTTGGTGATGAAGAATGGAATGGTAAGGTAATGACCGGTATCTTGGCAGAGAAATTTAAGTGAGGGAAGCTCTCTGATATCTTGAAAGATTATAAAAATCACTGGGCAGTGACAAGCAAAACACTAGAAGAAGAAAAACTGATTCCACTCAATGAATATCAGGCTTCTCATCCTAATGCTGTAGTTGAGGAATGAGAAAAGAGAACAATTGATGGATTTGATATCATTTCAAAAGATGGAGTAGATACTGTTAGACAGATGATTCCGACTGAAACGCTTTATGGATATAAGCTCTATAAAAATGCAGTACTCCTCTGAACCAATATCTATAGAAATCAGCTAACACCAGTATACATGAAAAGAGAAGACAGAACTAGGCACCACTATATGATTGGAAAATCAGGTACCTGAAAATCAGTCTTCTTGCAAACTATGGCAAGACAAGATCTCTGGAATGGAGATGGAATCTGCCTTATTGATCCTCATGGAGATCTTGCTGAAGATGTCTTGAGTTTCGTACCAAAGGAAAGAGCTAAAGATGTGGTATATTTTGATGCCGGGAATGAAGATAGGCCTATGGGACTTAATCTTTATGAGATCAACTCACTTGATGAAGCTGATAGAACGGTAAATGATGCGACAGAAATCTTTTTGAAGATGTTCTGACCAGAAATCTTTGGTCCAAGAATTCAGGAATATTTCAAGTATGGAAGTCTGACTATTTTGGAGGATTTTGATGATAGACCAACACTCTTGGATGTGGTAAGACTCTTTACTGATGAGACCTATAGAGAAATCAAAACCGCTAAAGTAACTAATGCCGTTGTAAAGAATTGGTGGGAAAGAACCTATAACTCTATGGGAGACAGAGAAAAAGCTGAAATTATCCCATACTTCTCTTCTAAGTTCGT
>ERZ773233.447-NODE-447-length-27978-cov-4.484153_pt1 | contig 27978 bp, 26 predicted proteins | sample MGYA00580991_ERZ773233 | MGnify/ENA primary metagenome ERZ773233 (study PRJEB29015, sample SAMEA2738178) | human oral metagenome | biome: human oral; feature: human-associated habitat; material: saliva | place: China | collected 2161 ...
AGTATTTATTTTCTCATCTATTGCTGAAAAGTTTACTCCTTCTTGTTCTAAGGTATTCAGAAGCTTTAAGGTTTCGGGATTCGTCATAAAAAGCTGAATCGCTTGTAGGGATTTTTCCCCAATACCTTCGACGTCTGCTAAGCCATCATTAGAAAACGCACTTATCATCTGATCTAGTGACGCTACTTTGTGTAAGGCAAGGTATTCAGTAACATCTTGGGCTGTTTTTTTTCAGATATGAGGTATTCAAAGGGCATTGAGAAGTCTTCGGAGCGGTTGTTTTTTTGAAAGTTCAATTTGATTGACAAGCTCGGTGATTTTTTTCTCTCCAAAGCTGGGGAATTTACGCAGGAGAATCTGATTTTGAAGCGTAGTCAGGTGGTAGATATCTGCGACTGAATTCAGCATTTTTTGTTTGACTAAGACTTCAATCATCGCTTCACCAATTCCACTAATATCCATCGCATCTCTCGAAACAAAATGCGTAATCTTTTCTCTTATTTGTGCTGGACAAGAGGGATTGGTGCAGTAGTAGTGAATATCTATATTGGTAATCGGATCTCCACATTCAGGACAGAATAGTGGAGGAATAATCGGCTCTTCACTCCCATTTCTACGTTCTTTGATACTTCCCAAAATGTAAGGAATCACCTCACCACTTCTCTGCACTCGGACAAAATCTCCCTTCTTGATCTGCTTTTTGGCAATAAAATCAAAATTATGAAGACTGACCCTAGAAATTGTTGCTCCACTGAGGGAAATCGGTTCAATATGGGCAACTGGTGTGATAATCCCTGTTCTCCCGACTTGGAATGTTATTTCTTGAATCTGGCTTGCGACCTGCTGTGCTGGGAATTTGTAGGCGATTGCTCGTCTAGGGTGATGCTCCGTAGATCAGAGTCCTGAACGAATGTCTTCGCTACTGTTTACTGGCTTCTCTGTATCAAAAAGAGAAAAGTCTGATTTTTCTGAGGTATCGCAGTTTGAAGTATTTTTAGGAGCTCTACTATCAGAAACCTTAATTACTAAGCCGTCAAAATCAAAATCTTGCTCTTCTAGAAAGTGCTTAATTTGAAAATCCTGACATCGAGCGATAATTTGCTCAATATCTTGCGTTACAAGGAAGCTTTCTGGTAATTCAAAAATAGGCATTCCAATGGATTTGAGATCTACCTTTTCTCCTCAGAGCTGATCGTAGATAAAAGCAATCAAGCCTCTTTTGCCGACTTCTCTGCTATCTAAGAGTTTTATGCTTCCAGCAGCGGCATTTCTCGTATTTGAAAAGGGGGTTTGACCGGATTGCTCTCTTTGCTGATTGAGCTTGAGGAGCTGGGATTTTGGCATCATAATCTCCCCTCTAACCTGCAAAGTTCAAAGATAAGAAATCTGCTTTGGAATTGAAGGAATCATCATCACATTCGCAGTGATATCTTCCCCAATTTTCCCATCGCCTCTGGTGATTGCTTGGGTGAGTTTTCCATCGTGGTAAATACATTCTACACTGAGTCCATCAAATTTCGGTTCTAAATGATATTCCCAGTTCAGAATTCCTTTTTTTTCTGCCAACTTTGCAACTCTGACTGCCCATTCTCTAATATCCTCTGCATTGTAGCTATTTTCTAGGGAAAGAAGTGGGATCTGATGAACTGCCTTTTTGAAGCCGTCAGAAAGTTGTCCCACTAGGCCTTGCGTTGGAGAGGTGTTGGAAATGATCGTCGGGAAGTATTCTTCCATTGCTTTGAGATACGCGAAAAGCTCATCATATTCTGCATCAGAGATAATCGGCTTTGCTTCGATATAGTAAAGATGATTATGATCGGTTAAAGTATCAATGAAAAGCTGGTAGATCGTTTTCAGTTCTGAATCGGGGATGTATTCAGGATTAGGAGTTTTTTTGAGGAAAGATTGGAGATATTGAGTAGATTCTGAGAGATTCACGAGTATTAAAAAAAGAGTAAAGTCTGATCTTAGCTTAGAGAAAAGCAAGTGAAAGGCAAGAGGAAAACTTGATTTTTCGATTTTATAAAAATGGAGATTTGTTTGATGAGAGTTTGTCTTTTTTGTAAAAATATTTGATAGCGTTTCTCTTGTATTCTGTTTTTCTGGTTGAAACTTAGATGCCTTTCCCTACACTACCAAGCAGTGAAATTTTTTTCAAATGTTCCTTTTTCATCCTGAAATCTGAATTCTATATTCTAAATTTATAATCATGAACCTCAAAGACTACATCGCATCAAATCTCAATGAAGAACAGACTTTAGCGGCACTTCATACCAAAACTTCCTCACTCATCATTGCAGGAGCTGGAAGTTGAAAAACAAGAGTGCTAACCTATAAAATCGCTTATCTTATTCGGGGATTGCATCTTCCTGTGCAGAGAATTCTTGCAGTGACCTTCACGAATAAAGCCGCTAATGAAATGAAAGAAAGGTTGATCAAGCTGGGAGACGAGATCTTAAGCCAGAATTTTGATCAAGGAAATTCACAGGAAAAAGCAGACTCTGATGCTCTTTCAGATTTTCTTTCTGAAATGCAAAGTTCTGCAAAAATCCAAAAAGGTTTAGAAGCGAGAGAACTCAAATGGATTGGGACTTTTCACTCCATCTTTCTCAAAATTCTCAAAGAAGATATTGAAGCTCTCGGAAAAAAATTTACCAAAAACTTCTGAATTCTGGATAGTGATGATAGTTCAAAAATTATCAGAGATCTCCTCAAAAGATTCGCTCTGAATGATACGTTCAAACCACAGGAGGTAAAAGGCTTCATCTCTACACAGAAAAACAACGGAAATACTGCTGAGCTTTTTCTCAAGCATGCTAATGGAAACTATGAAGCCTCTATGGGAAAACTCTATCAAGAATATGAAAAAGAGCTTGAGAAAGCAAATTCTCTTGATTTTGATGATCTGCTTTTGTTGCCCTATTTGCTTTTTAAGCAGGATGAAAAGATTTTGAAAAAGTGGCAGAATGCCTTTGATTATATTCTCGTGGATGAGGCACAAGATACGAACTGGATTCAGTTTGAACTGATGAAACTCATGAGCGGAACGGGAGCGAATATTACCTTGATTGGGGATGATTTTCAGAGTATTTATGGCTGGAGAGGAGCCTTGATGGAAAATTTTCTCAATGTAAAGCAGTACCGACCCGATATTCAGATGTTTAAGCTACAAACCAATTATCGCTCCAAACCTCATATCGTGAATGCTGGAAATGCTGTGATCAAGCAGAATAAAAATCAGTATGAGAAAAACATTATTGCCCATAGGGAAGGGAACGACAAAATCACGATTTTCAATCACAATACCGATATTGATGAGGCAGCAAATACCGTTGAACTCATCAAACAGATGAAAGCCAAAGAAAAACTGAAGTCACGAGGTCAGGTTGCGATTTTATACAGGACGAATGCCCAATCTGGGAACTTTGAAACGATGTTTATTCAGGAGGGGATTCCTTACAAGATTTTTGGGGCCTTCAAGTTTTTTGAGAGGAAGGAAATTAAGGATATTCTTGCGTATTTGAAAGTGATCAATAACCCTTTTGATACCGTATCTTTGAAGAGAGTTCTGAATATTCCTAATAGAAAAATCTGAAAAACTTCTGAGGAAAGGCTTGAAGACTATGCAAACAGCCTCGGAGTCAGTCTTTATGAGGTTTTGGCGATGCTTGCTCAACTTTCAGATACTAAGACTATAGAACAAGAAACCTGAATCAAGCTGATGAACCCGGCTTTTGAGGGGATTAAAAACTTTATTCAGACTTTTGAAGCTTTAACAACAGCACTAAAAACGCTTAATCCAGCAGACTTTATTGAGCTTATCCTCAAAAAGACAGATTATAAGAACTATTTGATCAAGGAAGAAGGGAATGATCAAACGGCTGAGGAAAAATATGAGAATGTCGGTCAGCTGATCAATATGGCGAGTAAATATGAATTCTGAGCGAGTAATGCGAATCAAGAAGTGGTAAGTTCGGGAGAGGAGCTTTTGAGGCGGTTTTTGGAAGAAGTAACTTTGATGGTAGATACCATAGAAAATAAAGATGAGAATACTGATGCGGTAAAACTCATGACGGTTCACTCTAGTAAAGGACTGGAATTTCCGGTGGTCTTTATTGTTGGGGCTGAAGATTCGGTTTTCCCGCTAGCAAATGCAATGCTTGAGCCGAAACTTTTGGAAGAGGAAAGAAGGCTGATGTATGTGGCGATTACAAGAGCGAAGGATGTGCTGTTCATCTCTCATGCTCAGAGTAGGATGACTTGGGGACAAACCAAAATGAATCCTGAATCTAGATTTCTCTCAGAATTGCCTTCAGAACTCATCAAACACTACGACCTTACTCAAGGAGGCAGTAGATTTGCACAATCAAGTATTACTGAATGAGCGACTGTGAGGCATAAGCTCTTTGGGACAGGTTATGTTTTAGAAATTTGGAACAATATGGGAATTGTGAAATTTCATAATCCTAAATTCTGACTCAGAAAGGTAGAGCTCAGATTTTTGGAGGAATGCTAGATAAAGAATGAATTTAATTTTTTTGAATAACAAAATAAAGGAGAGAAGCATACTTCTCTCCCTTATTTGATAGTTTTTTGTTATTTTGTCAGAAAAAGTTAATTCCTTCTCGGGCAAAATAACTAATAAACTGAATACTAATAAGTATAAGTATTATACTTAGGAAGTATCCAATCAGGTTATCTTTTAGATTTGTTTTTGTGACTTTTGTCCAAGTCATGAGCGAAAGGACAATAATTCCTATCGCTACAAAAAGACTATAAAGTCCATCTAAAATCTCACTAGAAGTAGGGTAACATATCCCCTCTTCATCAGGCTCGGTCTGGGTATCGTACCCATCCATGAGAGTATATCCAAGGTAATAATCCAAGGTTGTTCCTCCTGCCTCTTGATAAGAAACTAGATTTTTAAATCGTGGGGTATTCAATACCCCGTCATGATGTCTATTAAAGCTTACAATAAGTACGGCGAAAAAGAAAGCTGCCGTAATAATAAAGCTTAAACAAAGAAAGTAAGTCACAATTTTTTTAAATTTTTTCATATTTTTTAATTTTTTTTTGAGATAAAAATTTTTTCCCAAAAAAAGTCAATTGTTTTTTTTGTATAAATAAAGAAGTAAAATTTGATTTTTTTTGAAAAAGAAGTATACTTCTAATGTTTTATTTATTTTGTATTTACGAATGGTTGCAAATTATACTCCTCACAATGATGAATTGTATGAAGAAGATTTTCTTAATGATCTTCTTATGAAAGCTGGATTTATCCCAGAAGAAGATGATTTTGATCAGTTAAAAGCTGAATTGGAACCACTTTTGATGGATACGATTATGACGAAAGTTTTTGAAGCACTTTCTAATGTGCAGAGAGATGAAGTAATGAAACTTTTTGATGCTGGAAAGGAAGCAGAAGCTTTAGAAAAAATTGAAACAATGATTCCAGATTATGACAATTTCCTAGCAGATGTTTTTCAGCAGTTTTGAGATGATTATTTGAAAAATATGGAATTGCCAGAATAATATTTTTCACATCCATTTATTGACAAATGAAAATTATTCCTTATAATACATAAAATGTAAGGAAAATTTAGTTTTTGAGATAGTAGTAATGGGAAAAATTGTAAATGCTGTTTGAAATACGCTTGGAATTGTTCCTAGAGGCCTAGGAACTATTGGAGTAGGAACTCTTGATACCTTGAAAACAGGAGCCAATGTCTTGACTGATATGGGAATGGTTGTAAAAGATACTGGTGATAAGCTTTGGGATGTGCTTTCTTCATCATGGAATACAGGAAAGTGGTATAACAAACTTTATCAAGTACCTGCCGGTGTGATTATTGGTGCTGGAACATTGGTTGAATGAGCTGTAAGAACTGTGTTAGAACCAGTAAGAAATGGAGTACTTAATGTTCGTGATGTTACTGGAAATTTTTTCAAGAATATTGGGAATAGTATTGGGAGACTTTTTGATACAACGAAACCAGTTTCGGATTTTTCTTTTGAAAAATTACAGTATAAGAAACCAACGGGAAAAAATTGGGTATCTAATTGGGCATGGTGGAAAAAATCTAATTCTACCTCTTCCTCGAATACTACTTCAACAAGTTCTAAAAACTCTATTTCTAATGTAGCGAATCCTTCTCAAGTTGCCCAACTTCAATCGCAGCTAACATCCCTTACTGCTCAAATAGGTCAATTACAATCATCTCTTGCTACTTTACAAGCTCAAAATCAACAATTACAGGGAGAAAATCAATCTCTTAAAGCTCAAATCTCTGCATCACAGTCTGCTCAGTCAAAATCTTCTACCTCTTCGGCTTCATCATCTAAGATTCCAAATTCTCCTGTAAAGGCAGTTGCATAATCTATGTTTGCTTACTATTTGAAATTATAGAAAAACATAAATCGGATTTTATCTTCTTCTTGTTATGAAAATGCCAGAATCACTAAAAAATTTAGGGAATAATGTTAAAAAAGCATTCAAAAATTCAACATTAGCTCTTGTTCTTGCTGCTGTTTTATCTGGTTGTGGTGGTGATCCTTCTATTATGTCTTTTGAAAAAAAAACTCAATCAGGAAAGATGTCTATTGTTTATGTAGGACGTGAAGGAAAAGATTTTGATATTGAGATTAGAAAGCTTTGAAACTGAAATTATAAAGGTGAAATAGATGAAAGAGGGCGATGATTTAATAAACAATATTCATGAACATTAGATGCAATTATTGCTGAAATGATACATGATATGCAAGATCAAGTTTGGACAGTTTGAATTGGTTCTACTTCTTCTGGAGAATTACTTGAAGATCGTACTTCTGAAAAATTTATCTCTTTCAAAGAAGCATATAAAAAATTTTTAGAAAATAAACATTTAGATAAAGAAGAAATTAAGTATTCTCCGAATAAATAGAAAAATTAAAACTATTTAGTTAAAACAAGAAACTTTGAGCTATTTATTGTTAATTAATATGATTTATAATCTGTCAATATAAAATAGTTTATTCAAAGAAAAAATAAGAGGAATCTGATGAGAGAAAAATCAGATTTTTTCTTTTTCTTATTTTTTAGTTATACTTGTATGTAATTTTAGTTTAGTGTTTTGCAGATGAATAAAAAATTAGTTTTTTCTTTCCTTTTGTGTGGTGGAATGCTATTACAACCTATTTTTGCACAGGAAACTTGAACCAATCACTCTGAACTCAATCAGGATACGGTTTTTAGAACTGCTGTAGATCAAGTTGCCAATTTAAGATTAAGTCTTTTTGATTTTAGAAAGCAGCTGGTATCTATGGATAAGGCTTCTAAAGAAAAAAATAAGGGAGAATTTGAAACTCAATATAAAGAGGTTAGATCAGAAATGGTTAGGGTTATTCAAGATATTGATACTTCTACAGTTAAAATTACGAGAACGCTAAAATCACTTTATGCCTATAAACTTAAACTTCAGGAGTCGATTAATGAACTTGAGGAAACTAAGCAACATCTTGAAATCTGAAGAAAGTATTTGAATCAGCTTTTGCTTTTGGTTTACAAAATGGAAAGAGAAATTTATAATGAAAATGGCGATTCTGTGGATGCACTCAAACTCTTTGTTAAGTCTGATGCAATGCCTCAGCTTCTTGCAGGAGATGATACTCTAAGAATTCTTCTTAATCAGATTCATTCTCTTATGAAGAAAGCAACTCTGCAGGAGCAACAAAAGTCTGTAACTATTGATAAATTAGTAAAACTTAAAACTCAATCTCAAAAGTCATTGGATTTTTATAAGTCTGAGATTGAGAAATTAGAGCAGAAAAAGGCTTATTTGATCAGTTTTATGCAGCTTTATAATGAGAAGAAACTCTGAACTTCATCAGCAAATGGAGTGAGTATTGAAGAGTCAAATCTTCATGATGCGATCAATGGTTTGGTAGCTGATATTGTTGCTAAGAAATATCTTACGACAAATGATCTTCCAGCTAAAATTAAAGAATTAGCAAATCATATTGATAGTTCTGAGAATGAAACTTCTCCAGCAGCTTGGCCGACTTATCCAATTACTCAGATTTTGACTATTTTTAAAGATCCAGCATTTGAAAAGGAATATGGTTTTAAAAACCTTTCTCTTAAGTTGTCTGTAGAGCAAGGAACTCCTGTTTATGCTATGAGAGATGGTATTGTTTATTATGTAGCTAGTGGGTCGTGAAGTATCAACTGGATGATGATTCTCCATTCTGATGGCTATGTTTCTAGTTATGCTTATCTAAGTAAAATCTATGTACAGCAGGGGGATTTTGTAAGAAGAGGGCAAGTAATTGCTCAAAGTGGAGGGGAACCAGGGACTGCAGGAGCTGGATTCGTTTCCAAGGGGGAAAATCTGACTTTTTCTCTCTTTAAAGATGGTGTAGCTATTGATCCGCTTACTGTACTTGATTTGAGTGTTGTTCAAGATAAGGATAAGGTTCTTCCTGAAGAGTATCGTTTGAAATATTTTAATGATCAATATGTAAGACCGATTGATGTTTCTAATGTTTCAATTATTAAGGGAGATTCTGTCGATCAAAGAGCTCAGATTTTTCTTAATTCTTATGCAGTAGGTAGTTATAGAAATGTGGATTTTTGGGATCAAGTTGTTGCTGGAACTAATATTGATAGAGATATGGTAATTTGTATCTGATTTGCAGAATCAACACTCGGAAAATTCCTCGCAACTGATAATAATATTGGAAATGTTGGAAATAATGATAGAGGAGATCGTATTGCCTATAATAATCCTTATAATGGGGCAAGGTTGATTGCATTAACACTCAATAATAAGTATCTTGGAAACTATCATACGATAAAACAACTATCAAGATATGGAAATACAGATGGGAAAATTTATGCTTCTAGTCCTATCAATTGGCAGAGTAATGTTCAGAAGTGTTTATCCAAAATTAAAGGATATTATATTCCGGAAGATTTTCCTTTCAGAGTTGGTCCTAATCCTAATATGCAAACACAAACAATACCTGTGCAATCTCAGCAAAAGGAAAAAAATCAGATTATGCAAAGTTCCAAACAAACAAAACTTGGAGGTGTAAAAGTAGAGTAATTAGATCGTAATAGAGGATATTTATATTTAGCTTATTTATTGAGATATCCTCTTTTTTTCTTTGTTCTTTTTTATGTGCTGAAGGTTTTTATTTGGCAAGAAAACTTTTCCTTGCATTTTGATTATATTTCTGTATATTAGTTGCCGTTGTTTATTGGATAGGGGCGTGTAGCTTAGTTGGTAGAGCAGATCCCTCTTAAGGATAAGGTCGTGGGTTCGAATCCCACCCCGCCCATATTGAAAAATAACAAGAATGACTGCAAATGCAGTTTTTTTCTTTTCTCTCGCTTTTGAAAAATAAATATCTATAGTGAGAAAATTATTTTATTCTGTGTATAATGATGCCAAAGGGTTTATTTTTTGTTCTTTTTCTCTTCTTTTTTGTTTTTAATGCAGGATTTAGGTTTCCATTTTTTTCTCGGAAAACTTCTCCTATTATCAATTTTTCAACTGCTGACTGCTCAGATTATCAGAGAGTTGAAGATAAAATTTTCTTAGACCCCGTTTGTGTTTTGAATGGACGCTTACCAAACTTCTCACTTAAAGATCGTGCAGATATTGTTTGAACAAGGATTCTTTCTTTTTCTAAAGGTTATGATAGTCAAGCTGAAACCATTCTTTACAGACCAGCAGAAATTGCCTTGAGTAAGGCGAATAATCTCTATCCTCTTACAGAAAAAAGAAGACAACAGCTTGTTCTTGCTCATCAAAAAGGAAAAAAAATCTGATTTCCTCTTTCGTTTTTTGCTTCCTTAGTAGTGCCAAATTTAGCCTTTTATATTTCAGAAAAAGATATTTCTCAGTTAAAACCTTGTACAAAACATAATTATCTCCTTGCTTTTGAAACTTTAGATGGAAAGCTCATTAAGGCTGGATCTGATTTTAGTTTTAATCGTCATCTTTTTGGATTAAGAGGTTATTGTCAGGGAAATGCTGGTCTAGACTTGAAGTTTTATTGAGGGGTATGTGGGGCTGCTTCTCAGCTTTTTAGAGCGTCATTAACAAATCCCTTGTTAGAAATTCCCAAAAGATGGGGGCATAATGACTGGTATAGTGCTTATTATGGGGAAAAAATACAGGGCGATGATGCTTCAGTCTATGAAACAAGTAAACAGTTGATTATCAAAAATGCTTCAGCGAGTGATGTGGTTATAAAAACCTTTCAACAAGGAGATAAGACTTATCTTGTTTTAGTAACAGATAAAAAATCAGTTCAAAATAAGCGAGTTGAGATTCAAAAGGTTTATCTTGGCCCTTTACAAGTAAAACTTTTTAGAGAAGTGTATCAAAAATCACTTGTATCTGGTAAAAAAGTAATCAAGAGTTTAAAATCAGAATTTTTCTTTTCAAAATATTTGAGTATTAATTCCGAGAGTCGTTAATATTTGAATTAAAAAAACCTGAAAGCTGATGGCAATCAGGATTTTTCTTTCATTCATCATTTATTCATCAAGAGTATCTAATAATTTATCAGCATTATTTTTTTCATCGTTTTCAATGAGTTCTTTGCTTTCTTCAATACTTGTTTTCGAAACTTTATCTACAAACTCATCATATTGTTCTAAAATTTCGGCTTGAGCATTTTGAATTAGATTTTTTGCCTCTTCTGGAGTGATATTTGTGTAATCCATTATTTATGTAATAAAAAATAAAACTATCTTTCTGCTGCCAGATATCTTGGATCTATTCTATTGGCAGTATTACGAAGATACTCTGCTGCTTTATGTTTTCCTTGAGTAATTCCTTGATCAACAGTATTGCTTACGGTTTTTGCTATTGTCTTGACATTTTTTACTGTATTTTTAACTGCCAATTTAGTTCTATCTACCATAAGCTTCCCGTCTTTATAGAATGCAAGACCTGTAGCAACAGCTGCTGCAATACTAACTTTTACAGCTTTTTCACCTGTTTTTAGAAGTAACATTCCCTTTTCTTTTGCAAATGCAACCCCCTTAATTGCGTTCTTTTTTATTGCATTTCCAATATTCGTGATTTCTTTTTTCACTGAATTTATGGTATAGGTTACTTTTTCTTTCCCAATTACTAATACCATTGTTCCTGTTTCGGCGGATCGTTTAATGGCTTTTAACATTCAGCTTGCAATTGCCTTATCTAAATTTTTTAAGGCTCAATCAAGTTGTTTTAATTGATTTGTTGCTCGTTCTTTACCATCATTAATTGCTTTTATTGTTCATTCCTTTATGTTGTTTATTCTGGTTTTTATTGTATTAGATACATCTCTATAAGTATTTCCAAGTGCATTAAGTCCTTTTTTCACAATCTCTTTCCCTTGCTCGGCTTTTTTTCATACATAGGCTACTGAACTTTCAATTCAACGAGAAACGGCTTCTTTTGCATTTTCTAATTTTTGTTTTCCTTTAGCAAGAGCTCCATCAACTGCTCTTCCTACTGATTCAAAGAATCCTTCTTGTGGTCTATTATTTGGCATGGTGTAGTTGGTTAAAAAATAAAAAACACCCTTATATGTGGTGCTTATAAACTCAAATACTCAGCAGAGACCGCTTCATGTATTCTAGTTTCCACACATAAGAGTGTCTTTTCTAGAATTGCACAAAATAGTCTCTTGCTAAAGTATTGCTCCTGAGTCTTTTCTATTTGAGTTTATAAGCAAATTAAGTATAGCAAAATTTCCGAACTTTGCAAATTTTTTATGACTATTTTCAAACATAAAGCTTACTTGATTTTTGAGTCAGCTTTTTTATACTCCTTGTATTTTACTTTACAAGAGCGTTTTGTTCAAAAAGCAGCAGAGATTACAGGGAAAGGAAGTGAGATTTCTCACCAAGAAAAGGCAGGTATTCGCTCGCTGACTTTTTACGATTTTTTTCGTGGAACAGTATCCCAACCGTCCTTTTCATCAGCTTTCTTTCCATATTCCTTTGCTGGTTTCCAAAAGAGCTGTTGTCAGGCATAAAATCAAAAGAATGCTGATCCGTGCCTCAGAAACTTTCCTTGCTCAAAAAGGACAAGCTCCTTACTATAAAGCTTTTGTGACTTTACATAAAATGAAATTAGCGCCCTTGCTTTCTCTCCTTGAAGCCAAAAAGTGGGAGGAAGTAGAAACGATGCTTAGCCAGCAGCGAACCCAAGTTTTTAGTTCTTTCCTCCACTATGATGTTAAATCCTCCTCTCAAAAAAAGTCCCACATCTCCAAATCCTCAAGCTCATCGCAATAGAAAGTCACTTTCAAGTTCTAGTCGGTTTTCTACCAAAATGATCGTCAGATTTTGGCTGATTGGAGCGCTTTTTGTTTGTTTGGGCTATCGGTTTTATCAGTCGCTAGAAGTGGTGTATCTGATTATTTCAGCGTTGATTATCGCGATTTCTGCTGAGGGGATGATTCTTGCCTTCCAGAGGAAGCTTAAGAGCAGGTGAGTTGCGATCGGAATGAGCTATTTTGTGCTTATGCTTTTTGTATTTTCTGGAGTTTTCTTTGTGGTTCCTTTCTTGGTTTCTCAGATTTCGCTTTTGGTATCTTGGGTATCCAAGGTGGTCGTAGGGATTAAAGATTTCGTGGTGAGTAATACCCGACCTGATGCGATCTATCAGCTTTCTTTTCTTCCTGATCTTGCTAAAGATTATCTCGTGACGCATTGGGAGGATTTTAATTGGTCAAATACTGATTTTCAAGCTTCGGTTTTGTCGGTTCTCAATGCGATTTTAGAATCATCAACAAGCTATCTCAAGCAGTTCTCTTCAAGTATTTTCTCGGTGATTGGTGGATTTTTTGGAATTCTTGCAAATCTTGCGATAGTCTTTACGATGGCGATTTTTTTCTCTATTGAAAAGGATTATCTCGTTTCTCTGCTTGCGAAGCCCTTTGCGAAGCATCGTAAATCTGAGGTGAAAGCTAAAATTGATGATGTTTATCGCAAGCTTTCGCTTTGGCTTAAGGCGAGGGTTTATCTTTCGCTCTTTATTTTCTTGGCAATTTACCTTGCTTTTTGGGTGATGAAGTGGCTAGGATTCGCTTTGCCAAATATGTTTTCTCTTGCTTTGATTACGGGGCTTTTGGATATTATTCCGTATGTTGGACCGCTGTTTGCGATGATCCCGATTGTGATTTTGGCGTGGATTCATCACGGAATTTGGGGAATGTTAATCGTCGGTGGAGTCTATCTTTTGCTGCAGTGGGTTCAAAATAATGTGATTCTTCCTTTACTCATGGAGAAGCAATTGGGTGTAAATTCAGTTTTGGTCTTGCTTTCAGCGCTTCTTGGTGCAACGGTGATGGGCTTTTGGGGAATTGTGCTTTCTGTGCCATTAGCGGTAATTGTTAGCCTCTGGATTGATGAAAAAGAAGATTAAAAGTCTGATTTTAGTCCTTTTTTTTCCTAATGTCAGAGATAGAAAAGATTAGAACTGAGCTCTTGGCTCTTCAAGATCAAAAAAATCAAAAATTCGTGGCTAAGCTGCTTCCTACGCTTCCTCTAGAACAGATTCTTGGCACGAAAATTCCCCTTTTGAGGAGCTTTGCCAAGCAGCTTTTTAAGCAAGATAAAGCTGATAAGTTTTTAAAGGCACTTCCTCATTACTATCTGGAAGAAAATTTGCTTCATGGCTTTTTGATTGAGCAGGTCAAGGATTTTACTTTTGCGATGGAGCTGACGGAGGCTTTTCTCCCTTATATTGATAACCGAATGGTTTGTGATACTTTTTCTCCAAAGATCTTTAAAAAGTTTCCAGCTCTTGTGTATCAAAAGATTAAAATCTGGCTTAGTTCCTCAGATCCCTATACTCTCAGATATACTATCGGACTGCTTCTTTCTAATTTTCTAGATGAAGAATTTAAGCCTGAAATGCTCAATCTTGTTGCTTCAGTGGAGAGCGATGAGTATTATGTGCAGATGATGCAGGCATGGTATTTTGCGACTGCGCTTGCCAAGCAGCTGAATGCAACGCTTCCTCTCATTCAAAGTCAGGCTTTAAGTCCTTTTGTGCAGAATAAAACGATTCAAAAAGCGAGGGAGAGTAGGAGGATATCTTCTGAGATGAAAGAGGATTTGCTCGCTTGGAAGTTGCAAAGTAGCTAAGAAAAGCTTGTTTTTCTAGGAAAAAATCCTATCTTTAAAGTAAATTTTTACTCTCCTACTTTTTTTATGAAAACAAAACTCCTTTTTCAATATTACCGCTTTCTTGGGCGATGTGCGAGGCATTACCTGCAAAAATATCAGATTTTTACTATTGGAATCAATGGAAGTGTAGGGAAAACCTCTTGCCGTATGATTATTCATCAGACTTTGCAAAAGGTACTTCCAGAGCAGAGAATCTATACCTCTCCCAAAAACTTTAATGGAGAACTCTGAATGTCGCTCTCTATTTTGCAGGTAGAAAGCCGAGAACCTCAGATTTTTACTTTTTTAAAAACAGCACTTCTTGCACTCAAAAAGGCTTTTTTCTCAAAGAAGAACTATGATATCATTGTGCTAGAATATGGGATTGATAGACCAAAGGAGATGGAGTTTCTTTTGACGATCAATAAGCCTCACTTCTGAGTGTTTACGGCAATTGATGCCGTGCATTCTGAGCAGTTTGGGAATCCTGCGGAAATTGCCAGAGAAGAAGCGAAAATGGTCAAATCCACTAGAGAAATTGCTTTCCTCAATGCTGATGATGCCTATGCTCAAGAGGTGATGGGGGCTTTGAAGATTGATGGTTTCAGTTATCAGACTTTGGGCCATGAAAGCAGTGCTGATCTGCATTTCTCTGATGAAAAAATAGAAATCTGAATGCAAAACCAGCATTTGGCGCTTACCAATCTTAAGCTTCATCTCAAATCCCAGTCTTATTCTCTAAAAACTAACCTCCTCGGTAAACCCAACTACGGATATTTGAGTGTTGCTTTGGTAATGGCTCAGATTTTGGTACTTAAGATTAAGGGGGAAGAGCTTGATATGCAGAGTTTCCTTGCTGAACCTTTGATTTTTCAGTTACAAGCGGGGAGATGTTCGCTCTTTAAGGGGAAAGAAGAGAGTATCCTTGTGGATTCTAGCTATAATGCTTCGCCGCTGAGTATGAGGAAGCTGATTGATACGACTTTGATGCTCAATAAGTCGCTTCCAGAGCAGAGAAAAGTGCTACTCGTGCTTGGAGATATGAGAGAGCTCGGTGATTTGACTGAAAAAGAGCATCGTTTCCTCGCGGCATATGTCCAGCAAAGTGCAGATTTTGTGGTTCTGCTCTGAACTTCAATGCATCACTTCCTTGCTGATGAATTAGGAAAAATCTGATTCCCTTCATCGCAGTTTCAGCTCTGTCATTCAGCTTCTGAAGTCGGAAAGTTTGTCCTTGAATTTCTCAAGAAGTCTGATGAAAAATGGATCCTTCTTTTTAAAGGAAGCCAGAATACGATTTTCCTTGAAGAAGCAGTAAAGATGCTACTTAAAAATCCTTCGGATGCAAAGTTTCTTACGAGACAGTCTGAATGGTGGCTCCAGAAGAAAAAGTGATCTGTCCAAAAAAGAGGAGCATAGTTTTTTTTCTATTTTATGTTGGAAAAGAAAAACTGGAATAATCATCCAGTTTTTTAGTTTGTTTTTCTTTTTCTTCTTTGTAGGATTTTTGCTGCATTTCTTTCTTGTTTCTCTTGGCGGGCATTTTGTTCTTTACGAAGCGTTTTAAGGGAAACTCATGGTGCAGATCTTTCTTCTTGTCCTTCTCCTCTTTCACGAAATCTTAGTACTAAAGGTACTCCGATAAATCAAAAATTTCTCCTCAATACATTTTCGATCCATTTTTTGAATGCAAAATTGACTCTGGCTTTGTGATTGACAAAGATCATAAAGGTTGGTGCATCTACCTCAATCTGCGTAGCATACATGATTTTGCAGATTCTATTTTTTGGGAAGCGGGCAGGTTTTTGGACTTGTTCTTGGTTGAGAATACGATTGAGCTCAGTGGTTCAGATTCTTTTCTGGTTTTCTTTTTGTAGGAGAGCAACCATTTTGAGGAGATTTCAAATTCCTTCAGCATGCAGTGCAGAAATTGGAACAATAGGAATGTGCTTGGCAAAATCAAGATAGCTCTGGGCTCCTTTTATCATCGCCTCAATCGCCTTTTTCTCTACTAAATCAGCTTTATTCAGAGCAAAAATCGTAGGAAGTCAGAGTTGAACGATTTCTTGGAGTAAGGTCATATCTCTATGGGTGATCCCTTGCGTACAGTCTACTAGAAAAATTACAACTGGTCTCGTAAATTCCAGCATTTTAACAGTCTTGTCATAGGCAATCTTTTCTATTCCGTGAGTTTTCCCTTTTTTTCTAATCCCTGCAGTATCGTAGACGGTATATCGTTTTCCTTGAGATTTAAACTCTCAGACTAAGTAATCCCTCGTTGTACCTAGTTTGTCTTCTACTTTGGCAAGCTCCTTTCCGACAAAGGTATTGAGGAGGGTAGATTTTCATGAATTTGGTTTTCCTACAATTGCAATTCAGATTCCTTTTTGTTCAGGGAGTTCTTCTTTTTCTTCGTCGTGGGTGGTATTTCGTTTCCTAGCGTAGTCGAGAACTGCATCTTCTAGCTCTGCAAGGTTTCTCTCCTTTTTGGCACTAATTCAGATTACTTTTTCTAGTCCTAAACTGTAATAATCGCTGATTGCGAGGTCTCCTTCGTTTACTTTTCGCTTCACATCGAGTTTATTTACAATTAGAAAAGTCTGATTTTTTTTGTTATTTTCCATAATAAGAGAAAGAATATGCTGATCTTTAGCAGAGACTCCTACGGTATCATCAATCAAAAACAAGAGTAAGTCTGAATTTTTGACGATTTTTTCAATAAACGGCACTTCATCTGAGAAATCCAAAAGTCCTGGACTATCAAAAAAGGTCAAATTTCCGATTCCATCAACCTGCATATTGTGGACGATAATATCTGTGGTCGTCCCATGAATGTCGGTTACAATCGCTCTAAACTGTCCGATGAGACGGTTGAAAAGTGTTGATTTCCCTGCGTTTGTCGCTCCAATAAGTCCTATTTTCATTGGTTTGCTCTCATAAAAAGAGTAAAAATAATCAAGAATTCAGAATATATTTTCTATTTCAAATTCAATATTCAGCATAGAATATGGAGTATAGGGAAAAGTATTAACCTTTGCAAGAGAGATTTTTAGTATCTCTTGACATTATATTTAAAAAATATATTATCCTTTCCAAAACAAAAAATATCAAATTATGAATAAAAGAAACATTGTAAAAAAAAGAAAGATAGTAGGGAGGCTTCTATTGTTGTTTTTTTCACTCCTTATTGGAGTTTTAGTTTTGATAACTATACTCCAGGAGTCGTCCTCTTCAAAATCTCTTGAAGAGCGTTTTCAAAGTGAGCAATTAAAAACAAGATGTCATCAAATAGATGTAAATTGTTTTTATTTTGAAGCAATGGACAAAGAACTCGTTACTCTTTTGAAAGCGTTCAAAGAAAAATATCCGAAAACTCAAATTAAAGAGATTATTCCTTCAGGAAATGGAACCTTTGTTCTCGTTTCTTTAAAGGAACAAAAAAATTAAAAAATAAACTAGTTCTAATAGATTAGAGCTGGTTTTTTTTAATTTTCTGATCGGAATTTTCGCATCATTTCTGCTGCTCCACTTGGCCACATATGTCCTCCTTCTGTATATTTACAGAATACGACAGCTGCTCATGGTAAACATTTTGTGTAGCGTAGACATTCCATGCCGTGAGCGTTAGGATAGCTTTCAGTTTCTGGTCAGCATTGATTTTGTTTAAGAATTTTATCACGGATTTGTTCCCCTCATGTGAAAGAAGCTAAAGGATCTGATGGATTATGAAAAATGATCGTAGCAACTGGCGCACTACATTGTGGGAAAAGCATCGGACTTCCCGCTACAATTCCAATTCCATGTAATTGGCTTCCTCTCGAACATCCTAGCATGCTGGTAAACCATCCCCCGAGTGAATGTCCGACGGCGTAGATTTCTCATGGATCAATACAATATTGCTCTGAAATTTCTTTTACAATTGCATCAAAAAACTGATAATCCCTTAGATTTGAAACCTTATCTCACGGATCTCTTCGGTTTCTTTGTGGTCCTTCTTCGGGTAAACCAGCAGGATAGACGGTAATAGTATTCCCATCACTAGCTCATTCTATACCATAATATCCAAGTCCATTATTTGAGCTGGTACGACCATGAAAGGCGATTATGAGTTTTGCAGGGCGTGAAGAAGAATAATTTTGTCCAATGCTCGTGATAAAATGCCTTTCTATTCCGTTTACTAGTACGGTGTCTGGGGTAGAGGCGGTTTGATCTTTCCCACAGCCTGCCGAGTACACTTTACGTTGATAGTCCCGACTTCATGATTGTCATTCGAGGAGTTTTGCGGTGAGATGTGCCATCATACCACGAGTGAGTTCCTGCTCTGGATAATAAGCATATTGAGAAAAAATTGAATTCTGATGCGCAAAATATAGATATTTCTCGTATCGAAAGTCAGATTTTTTTTCTTGGGTCTGAATTTTGAAGCCCTCAATAGCTATTTTTAGTCCTTCTACCAAGGAAACTTTTTGGTTTGGTTTAAAGGTCCCGTCATCATAGCCTTTTACGATTCCTAGGGCTTTTGCAGAACAAACAAAATTAAAAAATCGCTCCTCTTGAGGTACATCAGGGAAGCATTGTTCATGTCATTCAACGAGATCAAGGTTCGCGGCGAGAATGATTATTTTTATCATTTCGGCACGAGTAATTCATTGATTCGGCTTGAAGGTCCCATCAGGATAGCCTTTTACGATGTCTTTTTTTACGAGCTCATTTATTGCTTCTTCATATTCGTTTCCGTTAGTGTCTGAAAATCCAGCCTGACTTATTCCTAATCCCAAGATGAGCCAGAATGAAAGAAAGAGTGCGAGTTTTTTCATTATACTATTCAGAGTAAACGGAAAAACTATACAGATTTTTTTTTATTTTTCAATGAGGGATATAGAATGGCTTGAAGCTGTTTTTTAATATCGATTTTTTGAATGATGTGTTAACTTCTTCTTTTTGTATTATTGGTCCTACCTGGTGTTTTAAAAAACTTTTGACATTCATCTTGAGAATCGTACAATGCTTCTTCGTGTAAAAAATTTGTTTTGTATTTTATCGCTTGAGCATGCTATCGTGCTTGGGAGATATTCCCTCCTATGAAGGGTTTCGATGAGTAAGACGGCTTGAATTTTGGGCTTTGTCTTCGTGTTTAAAGTATTGATCGTAGGATGAGGATTTTTATTTGTTTAGAGATGGTATGAAAAAGTCATGAATTCTGATTCGAGGAGTAGCGATTTTATTTTTTTCTCTCCACGTTTCAGCGTATAGTGATACTACAAATCAACTTATTACTACTGTAGAAGAAAAACTTACACCAATGACTCCTTCTCAGCAGCAGGATTATTTGCAAAAACTTGCAACAACAATGCATACTGGAGCCGTGAGTTCTCTTAGTGATGAAAATCAGGTTTTGTATGCTGAAATACAGGATCGAATTGCTCAAAAAACTTGAGCTCTTGTTCAAATTCCGCTTCCTGATTCTCTTGTAGAGGTTTCTTATCAAGATATGCCGAATATTGATTTTGATAAGGTAAGGCAAACTTGGCTTGCTTGGCATAATGAACTTAGAATTCAGCAGGGATTGGAGCCTTATACTTATCATAGAGATTTGGAAAAAACAGCTAAAAATTGGGCAGATTATTTGGTTTCTCTCAAAAGGTCTACGCATAAGAGAGCTTCAAGCGATGGTTATTATAATTATTGGGGTATTAAAAAATGGTTTGCCAATTTGGGAGTTTCTTTTCTCAAAGAAACAGGCTGAAAGAATGCTTTTTCTGAGAGTATTGGATATAGATCATATCGTTGTACGGCAGGAGATTGTACTCAAGAACTTATTAATTCAACAAAGAAAATTTTTGATACTTTTGTATCAGAAGGGAAATGAGGGGTTCATTATAAAGCCTTGGTTATGCCTCATTTTAGGCAGATGGGATTGGGATTCCAGTTCGATCCGGAGAAGAAATATGTTTATACCGTGATTCATTATGCAGAGAAGGTATTGGAAGATTAGCTTTTAGAGAGCTTTATTCCATTTTTTGTGAGAAGAATAAGACTTTTTTTCACTTCCTCTTGAATATTATTTCCCAATCCCTATATTTGCACATAGTCGTTTTATCTTATTTGAAAAGTTTATGGCACACAAGAAAGCCGCTGGTTCGGTTAAAAATCTAAAGGACTCACAACCAAAATATCGTGGAGTCAAGGTCTTTGGTGGACAACCTGTTCTTGCAGGGAATATTATTATCAGACAGAAAGGTTCAAAATATGAATGTGGAAAAAATACTTATGAAGCTGCTGATTTTACCGTTCATGCTGCGATTGATGGGGTGGTTGCATTTAGAAAAAAGAATTGTAAGAAATTCAACGGAAGGACATATCTAAAAACTGTTGTAGATGTTCTTACTGCAGAAGAAGCTGCGTCTAAATCTACTAAACTTACTTCTAAAAAGGAAGACTCTGAGAAAGTAGCTGTTAAAAAGGCAGTAACTAAAAAAGAAGCTACTCCAAAAGCAGAAAAGAAGGCTCCAGCTAAAAAATCTCCAGCTAAGAAAGTAGAAAAGGCTGAGTAATCAGTATCGGTTTTAATTTACTAAAGCTATCAATCAAATGACAATCGGTCCAAAGAAAAAGGTCAGTAAAGTCCAGACCCGTAAAAGACATTCAACTTGGAAATCAATTAATCTTAAAAAGTTATCACAAAAATATCAGACAGCAAAATGTCCAAACTGTGGTGCAAATAGATTGAATCATAGGGTATGTCCATCTTGTGGGTATTATAATGGGAAGCAGGTGCTTACTATTAAGGCTAAAAAAGATGCAACGGTGGTAGAAGCATAGTTTTTGTATAATTTGTAGTTTAAAATTTCCAGAGATTTAACGTCTTGGAGGGATATTTTATTTTAAGCGTCCTTAATCTTACAATGGATATTAAGAAGAGAATCAATGCTAGAAAAATCGTATTATCGTATTTTTATCAGCATTGTTTTTTTTCTGTCTTGAGTAAAAAGCCCTTTATAAGTGAAAATACCCAGATAGAAAATCCTATTCTAGAAGACTTATCTTCATGAGATAAAAAATCAACATTTTTGGATGAAGATTTTCTTAGAGTTGTTGCTCAAAAAAAGGAAGCAGAGCTTCATATTGATGAGTTTGTTCAAGCGAAACTTAATGAATATGCTTCAGATTATTCTGTAGAAGAGGAGTTTGATTATATGCTTCGTTATTTTTTTGATCAGCGGAATGCTGATGAAGTGGATGTGGAGTATGTGCTTCAGGTAGGGAACGCTCTTTCTCGTTATGAGGCAGAACTTATTCAGAAAGTTGATCAATATGCGGAGAGTTTTTGATATGAGAGGATGGATCCTATGGATCAGGTTTTGTTGCTTCTTTGATATATTGAATATAAAGTTATTGCTACTCCAAAAGAGGTTATCCTCAATGAAATGGTAGAACTTGCAAAAAGATATTCTGATGAGTGAGCTCCGAAGCTAGTCAATGGTGTACTTCAGGCGATTTTGAGTAAAGAAGAGTAGACGAGAGCTACTCTTTTTTCTTACTTGGGGTTATTCTTCGTGAGTCTTTTTTTGTTAAATAGGTTTGAATTTGTTCTGGAGTCAGCTTTTGATTTTTTACGAGGGTATTGAGTTTATAATAGGGGATTTCTATAGCATCTTCCAAAAGTCCTTGTTCTGCTAGGAATTTCTTTAGCTCATCTTTGTCTTTTGCGGAGTAAGAATCACTTTTACTTATTCAGATTTTGCTTTCCTCTCCAAAAAGCTGTTCAAATCCTCCTTTCTCTGCATAGGCAACTAAAATCTCTTTCAGGCTTTCTTTTTCTTTGTTAAGTTCTGTGCTTTCACGGGTAAGTTTTGCATACTGATCTACGAGTTTTTTTATGGTTTGTTCTCCAAGTTCTCCTCAGTTTATCGCTTCATCTGCATAATTTAGGTGCTTCCAGAGTGGGCAAAGCTCTTGGTATTCACAGTATTTACAATAGGTATTTTGTTTGGTCGGAAAGGCTGTTGTAATTCCCATATTGTAGTCAAATCTTGCTTTTTCTATGGCATTGATGGCTTCGCGGTATTTCTCAATGATTGGCTGGAGGAGTTCATCAGTAATCTCCCATTCGTCAGTTAATTCAAAATGAAGATAATGAAGTCTGGCTTTAAGTTTTTGAAAATATTTACCATATTTTTGCTTCACTCCGAGGGCATAGAGCGTGAGCTGTTCTCTGTATTCTTCTTTTTCTTCGGGAGGAAGTTGTTTATTGGTTTTGTAATCGTTGATGACGAAGCTCTCTCCTTCTTTATCTAATCTATCGATGATTCAGCGGAATTTCTGCTCTCATCAGTTTTCTTTTTTTTGCAAATCAAAGTTCATCATTAGTTCAGTAGCAATGATTTTGCTGTCCTTAAAAGGAGCGTACATTTCGTAATATTTTTCTAAATAGTGTTCTCCTCTCCTGAGATAATCATCTTCGTGCTGATCTCCTTTATAGACAAGGTTTTCTCCTGTATCAGCTCTAGTATTCTGCCATAATTCGTGAAATTTTCCCAAAAGATCGGCTTTAATCGGAATATTGAAAATATTGACCTGTTGATAGAGCCATTCTAAAGCTCCGTGAACGCTGGTTCCAAGAATGAGATCAGGACTCGTCTCAAAAGCTCTTTCAAGCTGATCAAGATAGCGATACTGATACTTTCTTGGACATTGCTCGTAGAGATTGATCTGAGAAAAAGAATAAACGACCATAGCTATAACAGAAAAAATAAATCTGATTTCTTTCGCTAGTATAGAGTTTATGAAAAAAGAGTCAAATCAAAAAAATTGTACATTAGTGAAAATTTTGTCTGTTGTGTTATCCCCTCTTTGGAATTAAATAAAAAAGGAGTCTTTTACTGATTATAAGATACCTTCAAGGGGATTGATTTTAGCGTAAATTGAATGATCTTTTAGAATTTTATTTTTAGAGATTTAAAAAATGTCGAGTTTCTCCATCACTTTCTACATAAAAAATTAAGTGAATTTTAGGGGTTCCTTTCTTCTTTGTGAGTAAAGCGTTAAGCATAGCATCTGGAGGAATAACGGTTCTTAGGAGTGTTTCTTCACTTATAGGGGAAAAACCTCGCCTGATAAAAGTAGGAGTCAGTAATTCTGAGCAGTACAGTGTTGTAGCATCTTCGGTATTAAAATCAAAGTCATAAGCTTTTCCAATCTGCTCGGTTAAAAGTTCTATCCCAGCTCTCAAGGTTTTCTTGGAGATTTCAGGTCTGATTGCAAGAAGTGCCTCACTTGGTTTTAACGTATCAAGAGGAGAAATCTGAACTCCACTAAAAGTACTTTCAATGATAAGAGGCGTTTTTTGAGGGAAATTCAAATTTTTTATTTTTTGATAAAAGGGGGATTTCTTGCCCATTACATTTTTTAGCTGTTTAGGCGTTCAGAGATAGAGAGCAATATGTTTCCATTTTCCGTTGATGAAAGTACTCCCTAATGAGTCAGTATTGGAAGTGAAAATGAGATCTCCAGGTGTGAGTTTCTTTGCGGAGAGGAGTTTTGAAATTATGACTGGGTGATTGATTTTTGAACGGTAGCGAAATTCAGCGATTTCGGTAAATAAATATTTTTGAAAAAAGAGTCTAATATCATCTAAAATAGGTCGTGTTTTAGGAAAAATAGCAGAAAGAATTAGAAAAATCAGACTACTTCCTAGAAATATTCAAGAAATGAGTTTTATTTTGAGAACTTTTTTTAACTTCATTGAAGCGTTCATAATCTTGCAATTTTTCCGAATAAATGAGAAGAATTTTAGAAAATAGCCTCTAAAAATCAAGCTTTATCACTACCATTTTGCCTTAATCTTGATTTTGGTAGCTTATATCAGTATATTTAATTAGTTTTAGTTTGGTTAATCATTATGGAACCAAAGAAAATTTTGATTACGGGGGGATTGGGATATATCGGTTCTCATACTGTGGTGCTTTTTGCTAATGCGGGATATGAGCTTGTTCTCCTAGATAATCTTTCCAATACCCACAAAGAGTCTGTTCTTGCTGGGCTTAAGGAGCTTACGGGGAAAGATTTGCCTTTTTATGAAGGGGATGTTAGGGATTTTGATTTTCTTGATCAGCTTTTTGAAAAGGAGCAGTTTGATGGGGTGATTCATTTCGCAGCCAAAAAGGCAGTAGGAGAAAGTTGTCATGATCCTTTTCTGTATTATGATAATAATATTACTGGAACTACGACACTTTTGCAGGTGATGGATAAACATCAGGTAAAAAAGCTGATTTTTTCTTCTAGTGCAACTGTTTATGATGCAGAAAAAAATCTTGCACCGTTTACAGAAACAGATCGTCTCAATACTACGAATCCTTATGGAACGACAAAACTGGCAATGGAATTTTTACTCAAAGATATGGCTCAGCATAAGGGATTTTCTGTAGTGTGTTTGAGATATTTTAATCCTGTAGGAGCACACCATTCAGGTTTACTCGGAGAAAATCCAAAATGAATTCCAACTAATCTTGTCCCTTTTCTCCTAAGAGTTGCGAAAAAAGAAATTGAAAGTATTACGGTTTTTGGAGATAATTATCCAACTCCTGATGGAACCTGTATTAGAGATTATATTCATATTGAAGATCTTGCACAAGCGCATCTTCAAAGTTATGCTTATTTGCTGCAACAGGAAGTAGAAGCACAAGCCAAAGAAAACTGATCTTCAGCACAGTTTGAAGTCTTTAATATCGGGACATGAACCGGAAAGTCGGTTAAAGAAATATTGATGATCACTGAATCAATTGTTTGAGAGCCGATTGCTCATACTGTTTGAGAGAGAAGAGATGGTGATGTTGCAGTTTCCGTTGCCAATCCAACTAAGGCAAGACAGGTTCTTCATTGGGAACCACAAAAAACGATTGTTGATGCAGTTCAAGATGCTTGGAACTTCTATAGTAGAGCATAAATCTTTGCTTTTTGTTGATTCTTTCTTGATTTTAAAAGCTGAAAATTCATAATGATTCAGCTTTTTTTATTTTTTAAATCATACAATAGTTCATGCACTATGAAACCAAAAAAATCTGAGGAATAGATTGTATTTTTGCTCCTATGCAGGAGGGAAATTCGCTTACTATAGAAATTTCAGTGAAGGCTTGATCAGAATATGAAACCAGAGCTGAGGCTGGAATATCTCATGTCTTGGAACATATGTTCTTTAAAGGGTGAAAGCAACGAGCAACTCCTAAAGCGGTAGCCACGGAAATGGATAAGATTGGAGCAGAATTTAATGCAGCAACAGGAGGAAGTCTGACTTCTTATTATGTTAAATGTGCTCCACAGTTTGCTCAGATTTCGCTTGAACTTTTATCGGATATGATGTTAGGTGCTCAGTTTGCAACAGAAGAACTTGAAAGAGAAAAAGGAGTAATAATTCAAGAGCTCAAAATGTATGAGGATAATCCGATGTCAGTTGTGGGTGAAAAATGGAGTTCCTTTTTTTTCTGAGAAAATAGTTATTGAAGACCAACGATTGGGTATGAAGAAACGATTAGAAGTTTTACTCGTGAAGATCTTTTTGCTTACAAGAATGCTTTGTATACCAAGGATAATATTCTGATTACTATTGCTGGTAAAATTCAGGATCAAGCTTTCCTAGAAAAACACATTGAAACTTTATTTTCATCGCTTCCTGCTCAAAAAACTAGAAATAAACCTGAATTTAAATGGCAATTGCCAGAGAAGAAATCTGATTTTTTTGTAAAAGGAACGGAGCAGAATCATGTAATTATTGCGATGCCAGGATTTACAGCATTTGAAGAAGAAAGATATGCTGCTAGAGTATTGACGACAATTTTGGGTGGAAATATGTCTTCTAGATTGTTTCAAGAAATTAGAGAAAAACTTGGGTTATGTTATTATATTGGTGCTGGTCATCATGCAAGTTTTGAATATTGAATTTTTACAATTAGGTCAGGATTGAGTAAGGAAAATTTTGCTTTTTGAATGCAAGAGATTTATCGTTTGCTTGATATTATTGTTCAGGAGGGGATTACTCAAGAGGAGTTTGAAAATGCTAAAAATTATCTAAAGTGAAGCATTCAGATGGGAATAGAAAGTTCGAATGAAATGGCCGATTTTGTTTCTTCTCAATGGCTTCTGCATCAAAAAATCCAGACTTTAGAGGATATTTTAGATCATTATGAGGCTGTTTCCAAGGAGCAGGTGGAAGCAATTTTACCAAAACTCATCAATGATCAAAGACGAGCTTTTCATATTGAATAAGAAAACAATTAAAAAAGAAAAATCTGAATAAGCATTCCTATTCAGATTTTTTTGGTTTCTTTGTTTAAAACTATTTTGCGAAGGCTACTTGAGAAGCTGTAACATTTGCAGATACGAGGTTTGTTTCAGCTTCAGCTCTGTCTGCTTCTGCAGAGAAAACCATAAATGTCATTACTGCAGCATAAACAACAACTCCGAAGAAAGCGACATCTCTCACGATCTTTTGAGTTTTTGTTCTTTCAGTTTCATCTTTGTGAAGACCGAGTTTTTTTACCATTTTTTTCATGTATAGTTTTGTATAAGAAATAAAGACAACAATATTATAGCATAAAAAATCTATTTGTCAAAAAAATGATGATTTTTTTGGATTCTAATTATTAATTGATATTTTTCGTCTTTTATGAAAGCTAATTGATGATATTTTCCTTTTTTTTAATTTTTTGATGGAAATGAGAGTGGGAATCTCTATATTTCTTTATTGTTTTATTTATAAAAAATATCTTATGTATTTTCATGAAATGATTGTGTTCTGAATTATTATTTCTGCTATGGTTATCCTTGATCTCGGGATTTTTAATAAGAAAAGTCATGAAGTAAAAACGAAAGAAGCACTTATGTGGACTTTAGTTTGGATTGCTCTTTCAATGCTTTTTGCTGGTTATGTTTATCGAGATTCAGGGATGGAAAGATTTTCTCAGTTTCTTTCTGCATATTGGATAGAAAAATTGCTTTCTGTTGATAACCTTTTTGTGTTTGTGATGATTTTTAGTTTTTTTCGTGTTGAGAAAAAAGCTCATCATAAGGTGTTGTTTTGGGGGGTCCTTTGAGCTTTGATTTTTAGAGCAATCTTTATCTTTACAGGAGTAAAGCTTATTCAGCTTACTTATCTTCCAGAATTTTTTATAGGAGATCTTTCGATAAAAATTAATATTTTGCTTCTTTTGTTTTGAATATTTTTGGTTTATGCTGGGGTAAAATCGTTTTTTCAGAAAGACCAAGCAGAAGAAAAAAAGAATTTTTCTGATACCTTGTGAGCAAGGTTAGTGAAGTTGCTTTTTCCAAGAATGACTGATGAATTTCATGGATCAGATTTTTTTGTGATAAAAAATGGTCTAAAATATGCGACGCCTTTATTGCTCGTTGTTGGGGTGATTGAATTTTCAGATTTGCTCTTTGCGGTAGATAGTATTCCTGCGATTTTTGCGATTGCTCCGAATGATCCTTTTATTCTGTATGCTTCTAATATTTTTGCTATTCTTGGTTTAAGAAGTCTTTATTTTTTGTTGGCGAATTTTATTGATAAATTTGCTTATTTGAAGTATGGAATAGCACTAATTCTTACCTTTATTGGACTAAAAATGATTGTTAGTCCGGTTTTTCATATCTCTTCTACTGCTTCACTTATTATCTTGATTAATATCCTCTTTTTTTCTCTAATTATTTCACTTATTCTTGAAAGAAGAAAGAAAAGGAAATAAAAAATTTGATTTTTTATTTTTTTTTCAGCTTTTTCTTTAATAAAAAACACTTGAAAACAGGAGGTATTTTTTTATAGTATT
>ERZ773233.450-NODE-450-length-27855-cov-4.323633_pt1 | contig 27855 bp, 23 predicted proteins | sample MGYA00580991_ERZ773233 | MGnify/ENA primary metagenome ERZ773233 (study PRJEB29015, sample SAMEA2738178) | human oral metagenome | biome: human oral; feature: human-associated habitat; material: saliva | place: China | collected 2161 ...
GACAATATTACAGTAGACGTAGTAAAGAATAGTCAGAAAATATTTGATGATGATGGAATATTAAGTGGAAAAAAGGATGCAATAAAAAAGACAGCCGTTATATTTAATTATGCGGAAAACAGCATATATGAAGTCTATTCCAAGCCAGACTATTTAACGACTTTAAGGCTTGCTCCAAATGAAAAAGTGGTATTTAAGGCTGGCGGAGATACAGAACGTTGGATGATTGAAGAGGCGACAGGTGGGAAAGAGAACAGAACATATATATACATAAAGCCGCTTGAAGAAGATATAAAGACTAACATAAATATAGTTACAGACAAGCATAATTACTTTATTAACATTGAATCCACAAATGGAGAATACAATCCTTTAGTTGAATGGCAATATCCAAATGAGAGAAAGATATTAATGGATGAATATGAGGCTAATACGGAAAGTATTGGTACAACGGATTTAATGAAACTGAATTACAGATATTCGTGGAACAAGAACTCAAAGCTTTCTCCAGTTCAAGTGTTTGATAATGGGGAAAAGACATTCATAGTATTAAAGTCAAATTTGCAGGAAATGCCAGCTTTTTATGTAAAAGGGTTGGATAATCAACTATCTTTAGTTAATACAAAAATTGAAGGACGTAATGTTATGATTGACAACGTTGTAAAAGAAATATATATGACACTTGGAAAAAATACATTGAAGATATATAACCAGAAAAAATAGAAAAGGGGGTGTCTTGATTGGTAAATAAGAATGACTATTTTGAAACTTCTGAAGATGATTTTGCAGAACAGAAGGAAGAAGAAATATCTCTTGAGGATGAGGGGATAGGAACGATAAAAAATTCAAAGATAAAAATAGAAGAATTTTTTGATAAGAAAAAAGTTGCTATCCTAGTCTGCATAATTTCGGCTTTAATTTTTGCAAGCATATATTTTGCAAATCAGGCTAAAAAAAATGAAAAGCCAAAGGAACAGGGGAAAAAGGAGTCAATGTCAACTGGAACGGGACTGGATATAAAGGATGCGGTGAATGCTCAAAATCAAAATACTCAAACTCCTGAAGGTGTAACGCAGGATGGAGCGGCAAATATAAATACGACGACTGATGGAACTAGAACGCCTAATCTATCACAGTATGATTCTCAGTTAGGTTCAGAATACAATAATGACAATCTTGATTCAAATTATGGTTCAAGTTCATCATCGTTTTCAGATATTTCAGAAGATAAAAATTCTAATAATTCGACAGTTTCAGAAGAAAAAAGCAAGGAATGGAGAAAGTCTGCAATAGGATTTGATAAAGGAGTTTCAACACAAAATCCGCAAACGCCAGAACAGTATCAGGAACAGCAGCAAGTTCCTCAGAATGTGCAACAACAAAATGAAAATGATACAGATCAGAATAAACAAAAGTCAAAGTCCTTATTCCTGAAACAAAAACAGGACAGCTTCTATTCGACTAATTTAAAAAATCCTGCAATAGGGAAATATGAGTTAAAGACAGGGAGTTTTATTCCAGCTGTTCTTGTAACGGCAATCAACTCTGATTTGCCGGGAGATGTGATTGCTCAGGTTAGAGAAAATGTTTATGACTACCGTACTGGAAAGTATATTTTAATTCCTATGGGTACAAAAATAGTTGGAAAATATGACAGCAGTATAACGTATGGACAGAACAGGGTTTTGTTGATATGGCAAAGACTGGTATTTCCAAACGGATCAACTCTTGTGCTTGACAATATGCAGGGAGTGGATTTACTGGGTAATGCTGGCCTAAAAGGGAAAACTAACAACCATTTCTGGAAACTTATGAGAAGTGTGCTGTTATCTTCTGCCATAAATATGGCTTCAGGCTCGCTTGAAAGTCTTGATGTAAATATTGAAGCTGGAAACAGATCAAGAGTGAATATTGGTACAGGAGCTTCAGATGCGGCACAGAATATTAGAAGTATTGGGGAAAGAATGGTTGAAAAGGATTTGAATAGACAGCCTACAATTGAGATAAAAAGAGGTAAAAAATTTAATATCTTTGTAAGCAAGGATATAATTTTATCTCCATATAGGAAATAATTATGGACAAGAAATATAAGCCGCTCAGAAATACGAAGCCTGTAAAATGGATTTTTGCAATAATAATGTTTATTTCAGTAAATATAACAGGTTTAATGATAGTATCAACAAACTATATGGAAGAACTGGAAAAAGTTAATAATTATACTACTTTTGCCAAAATACGAAGATTAATAAAACCTGTAATTATTGGGAAAAAGAATCAGTATATATACTTTCCGTCTGAAAACTGGGAAATAGTAATGGAAAAAACTCCTAGATTAACTTCGCAGTTTCAATTAGGTATGTGCTTTATATTTGCTGGCTCGTTAATTATTTTAACAATGCCGTACTGGAAAAAAAGGAAACTGAAATCGCACGGAGATGCTGAATTTGGAACGTATGATGATTTGAAGAAAAATAAGAAAAAGCCTTCAGATGTGAACTTTCTAAGCGGAGATGAAAACGGTTTTGTTATAGGGTATGTAAGGACACTGACTGGGAAGTTAAAACTGCTTTATGATACATCAATGATACATATTGCCCTGTTCTTGCCAACAAGAGGAGGAAAAGGTGTGGGATATATTATTCCAAGCCTTATAGCAGGACTAAAAAGAATATCAACCTTTATTTCTGATATAAAGAAGGAAAATTACGAACTTACAAGCTGGTACAGAGCAAAAATATTGAAGCATAAAATATTAAAATTTGAGCCAATGAGTGAACTTTCAAACAGCTATAACTTTTTATCAGAAGTAAGATATGGAACAAATTATGAAATTGAAGATTGCAGAATAATTGGAACAATGATTGTTGGGGAAGATGAGAGCAAGGATCCGTTTTGGGGAGATAGTGCAAAAGATACAATTTCCACTTTAACTAGCTATGTTCATTACAGGGAAGTAAGCAGCCGTTCTGAAAAAGATCCCGATATAACAGATGTTAGAGTTTCATTAAACGATGTAATATCAATAATTACTAATACTGAAAATTCTTTGTATAGAATGTTTGCAAAATATCTTGGAAAGCCTATGGAAGAAGATGAATACGAGGATGAAATGTCAAAAGATTTTATTCTGAAGGAAAAAACAATTGAAAGGCTTAGAAAAATATATACTGATGAAGAATCAATTAAAGCATTAAACAAAGGATTGCACCCCTTTGTTGCAAAACAGTTCGGATATTTATTGCAAAATACAGGAGAAAATACGTTCAAGTCTATTACTTCAACGGCAAAGACTAAATTACAGGTATTTGAAATTCCTTCGGTTGTAAAAAATATAGAAAAGTCTGATTTTAGAGCAATGGACTTGGTTAATGGAGATAATCCTGTAGATTTATACTTTGTAATAAAACCAAAAGATATAGATTTGTTAGCTCCGTTAGTACGGATAATGTATATTCAGCTGACAAATTTATTAATGGAAAGTTTAAGCAAGAAAAATTTTAACATAACATTTTTAATGGATGAACTAAATGCTTATGGCAAGATGAAGGCTCTTGTAAAAGGGCTTGGGTATTATGCAGGATTTGGAATAAAGATGGTTGGAATATTTCAGGGACTTGATCAGTTAAATTCAACGTATGATAAACAGGGGAAAGAGGTGTTGAATGGATGCCAGATTCAAATATTTGGTAGGCCAAACGATGAAGCTGCACCTGACTATATTTCAAAGACGCTTGGGAAAGAAACAATAAGGGTAAAAAGTAGAAATATTGGGCTAAAAGGGGGAGGAAATGTTTCAGAGCAGGGAAAAGACTTGTTAAGTCCTTCAGAAATAAGACTGCTGCCTGACAGAAAAGCAGTTGTAATTACGGGATATAAAAAACCTTTATTATTAGATAAGCTCTATTACTACGAGTATCCTGAACTGCTAAAAAGGACACAGCACCAGCCAGTATTTTTTAAAGATGGATATGTAATATTTGAAGCAATGAAGGGAATGTATGAATATGAGCATACATTTAGGATGAAAGAAGAAGATTTTTACGATGATATAAAATATGAAAAAATTATTGAAAAGGCAAGAAAAAAGTATAAATCAGAAAAAATAAGATAGGGGGATATATGGAGACGATTAATGATTCAGATGAAATAATAAAGAAAAAGAGAAAAGCTAGAGAAAAAAATTATACTGAAAGAATAAAAAGAAATAAAGAAAAAATTGCCAAACTGGAGAAAATAATAGTTAATTCTCGAAAGGAAATTGAAAAAATTGAACAGGAAAATACAGCCATCTTAAGAGAAATTTTAGAAAAATCAGGTGTAGAAAACAAGCTTCTGAAAATCATAATTGAAAGTCCAAGTAATGATGAAGCTACTAAAAAAATGAAGGAACTGGCTAAAGTATTATGACAGAAAGTGAAAAATATGAACTGCAAAAGCAAACACAGATAGATTTTGTAAATGAAAGATTGTCAGCACTGAAAGAATATATGGAAGATGACGATATTACTGAAATAATGCTAAATCCCGATGGATATGTATGGGTGGAATCATATGAAAGGGGAATGTATAAGACAAATACATATCTGAATGAGATGGAAGGATACAAAATTATTCAAGTATTGGCTTCGTACAACTCAAAGATAATTTCTGAAAAAAATCCAAGACTTTCTGGAAATTTGCCAAATTCTGACAGATTTCAGGGAGCTGCAAAAGGAATTACTAAAGGGATTCCAATATTTACAATAAGAAAAAGACCTAAAAAAATATTTACGCTTGATGACTATTTAGCAATGGGTTCAATTACAGAATTTCAGAAAAATTTTCTTACAGAAGCCATTTTAGGTAAAAAGAATATAGTTGTATCAGGTGGAACTGGTACAGGAAAGACAACATTTACTAATGCTCTTGTTGATTATTTAAAGCAAGTTGACAGAATTAGGAATACTGTTGAAAGAATATACATTATTGAAGAAGTTGAAGAAATTATTTGTGATAAGGAAAACGTATTAAGAGTATTTGTAACTGAAGATGTTTCTGCACTGGAATTATCAAAAGACGCACTTAGACATAGACCTGACAGGATTATTCAGGGAGAACTCAGATATGGAAAAGAAGCTGAGGAGATACTTAAAAACTGGAATACTGGGCATAGCGGAGGATTTACAACAGTTCACTCAGATGGTGCAGAAGAAACTTTGGAAAGATTGGAAGAACTATTGATGGAAGTTGACAGGAATCCAAGGCAGCCACTTATAGGACGTTCTGTGGATGTAATTGTAAATATTATAAGAACGGTTGAAAATGGTAAAACTGTAAGAAAGGTAAACAAGATAATCAAAGTCAATGGTTTTAACAAAAAGATAAAGGAATATGAAATTGAGGAGGTAGGATATGAAGCTGAAGGTTTATAAGTCTTTACTGGATGTGAAGATGATAATGGGGCTGCCATATAAGATTTTTATATTGCTAGTGTTATTCACAGGAATCATATTTTTAATATTCAGGCATTGGATAATTTTTATACCAGTAGGAACAATATATATTCTATGTGCAGTTATGTCGGTAAGGGATCCAATGACATTGGAACTGATAATGGAGCATTACAAAACTGAAAGATATTTAAATCCTTAAGCGAATATTAAAAATAGAAGCGAAAAGAAAAAATATTGAAAGGGGAATAATTGAAATGAAAGAAAAAATTATGAATTTTTTAGAAGAAAGAACAAAAAATGAAGGCGGATACACTACATTAAGTAGAAATCAGATAATGGAAAAACTGGGAATAAAAGAAGAAGAAAAGTTTAATGAAGCATTTAAGGAATTAGTACAGGATAATAAAGTATTCTTTCATCATTCAACAGAAGAAAAAATAAATTATGATGGTTCTATATTTGAAGCTCATAAAATAAAATATTTTACCAATAAAGATAAATCACTTGAATTTAAAGATAGCTATGAAAAAAAACTAGAAGAAGCAGCGAATAAAATAAAAGAAACAGAAAAAGTGAAGGGAGAAAAGCTTTCAACATTATCAGATAATGCAAAATTAATTTACAATACATACAAAGAAAATTTAGGAAACTTAGCATACCTTGACTCAAAATCAGTCAGAGAAAAAACAGGACTAGAATTTAAAGATTTTGTAGCCGCACAAAAAGAATTATCAGCAAATAAAGTGTTATTTACAACAAAAATATCTAAAAGTAATGAAGAAAAATTCGTATTAATAGATAGAGGAGATATCTTAAGCAAAGTTCTCAAAAGAGAAGAAATCAAAGAAAATATTAAAGGTAATCAGAATAAAAAAAATTATAAAAATAAAGAAAAGGAAAGATAGAATGGGGAAAACACTTAATAACTACAAGAATTCATTTATGTATTATATCCCTTGGGACTTTCTTCTCAATGACTTTATTCTTGTTAATAAAAATATGGGGTTTCAAGTAACTCTGAAAGTGAGAAATCACGACTTGGATTTTTTTACTGAGGAAGAAGTGAACTTAAAAATATTGCAGTATAACAATGCGATAAAGAAACTGCCTGATAATTTTATTGTTCATTATGAAGTTCAGAGAAAGAAGTCAAGAGGATATATTGAAACAGAAATTAACGATGACTTTATACCGACAGTGCTTATGGAAAGAGAAAGAAAAGACTTATTTTCAAAAGGGGAATATTTTAAATGTGATTACTATATAACATTGACATATTTAATAACAGAAGATGCTGAAAATAAGATAAATTCATTGCTGGCAAGTAAAAAGGAAGATGACTCAGAAGAAAAGATGGCAGAGGAAGCGGAAAGGGAATTAAAAATATTTAGGCAAAAAGTAGTTTCATTTATTGCATTATTAAAATATGCCACAACGAGCATTGAAGTTTTGCAGGGAGATGAACTTATGGCATATATATATTCCACAGTGAATGCTGAATTTCCTGAAAAAAAGAAAATGCCTATATCTCCTCTATATCCAATTGATCAATATTTGTCAAACTCAAGTTTTGAAAATGGAAAAGACACGAAAATACAAAGACTGACAAAGGCAAAGCATTTAAGGACAATCTCAGTTAATCTGTTTCCTGATGAGATAGAGTCAAGAGTTCTGAAAAAACTTGAAAGCCTGGACTTTGAATTTAGAATGTCGGCAAGATACATTATACTTTCGCAAAATGAATCAAAAAAGATGTTAAAAAACTTCTTTATTTTTCATCAGGGAAAGCAGAAGAACTTTGGGCAGTATATAACGGAGGCTATAACTAAAAAGCCTTCATTTAACATTGATGAGCTGGAACTGGCAAAAACAGAAGAGGCAAAAATAGCTTTAAATGAATTTAAAGAAGGCGGGATGAGTTATGGCTATTACACATTTACCGTAGTACTTGCTGATGAAGATATAAAAAGGCTTGAGGACAATGCACTTAAAATAGTAACAATATTTGATGAACAGGACTTTACTTGCTCGATTGACAAGTACAATATTTTTCCCTCATATTTAGGAGCTATTCCAGGAAATGTGAAGGCAAATATAAGAAAATATCCAATAAACTCAATGCTTTTAAGCTATCTTTTCCCTACTTCATCACTGTATCGTGGTGAGGAAGTAAATGAATTTTTTAGGGATAAGAAAAATATTACAGGTGTTCCGCTTATGATGGCTAAAACAGACTTGAATGATATATTTTACTTTAACCTTCATATAAAGGATGCGGCACATACACTTATAGCAGGTCCAACAAGGTCAGGAAAATCAGTATTATTAGGAATGCTGGTAGCTGAACTAAAAAAATATCCTAATGCGCAGGTATTCTTTTTCGATAAAGGTGGCTCGATACGTGTTTTAACTGCCTGTATGGGTGGAAAATTTTATGACTTGGGAAAAGGTGGAGATAATGATTTGGCATTTCAGCCACTTGCGAATATTCATATCGAAACAGAAAGATCATTTGCAAGCAACTGGATAATTTCTCTTCTTCAGCAGGAAAATGTAATTGTAACGCCTGATATGAAAAGCACAATCTGGGAAACGCTTACTACTCTTTCAAATGATCCGCCTAACAGGAGAACAATGACAAATTTTGCATTTACAGTTATGAACAAGGAAATTCAGCAAGCACTTGAGCCATACACAAATATAGGTTCATATGGAAAATATTTCGATAATAATGAGGATAATTTTTCAGACTCAAACTGGCAGGTATTTGAAATGGGAAGAATAATAGAAGATCCAAAAGCGACAGCTCCCATATTAAGCTATCTGTTTCATAGAATAGAAGTGGAAAAATTAACCAAAGATTATCTGACTGCAATCGTAGTTGATGAGGCTTGGTTTGCAATGGAAAACGAAAGTTTCAGGCTTAAATTCAATGATTGGCTTAGAACACTTGCAAAACTGAATGCCTTTATAATCTTTGCAACACAGTCGCTTGATGAAATTGCAAAATCTGAAATAACGCCTGCAATAGTTGATGGATGCAAGACAAAAATACTTCTTCCCTCTCCACAGGCAAAGAATTACTGGAAAGAACTTTATTCAAAATTTGGCTTAAATACAATAGAAATTGAAAAAGTTGCACGAGGGGAAATGCAGAAACAATATTTTTATAAAAGTGATCTCGGATCAAGGGAATTTGAAATGGATTTAGGGAAAATTGAACTGGCTTATGTAGGTTCTGCAAGTTCAACTGATCAGATAAAAATACAGGAAATATGTGCAGAAACAAATGATTTAAAGGAAATTAACTTAAAATGGCTAGAATACAAATTAGGTAAAAATAGTCAGGAATTTAGAAGGTGCAAGAAAATTATACAGGGAGGTAACTAAAATGAAAAAAATAATATTCTTTTTAATGGTAACAACAGTTATATCAGTAAATTCGTTTTCAGGAATACTTGGAGGCGGCGGTGGGGTTTCTGATTACTGGCAAATGAAGACATATTTTGAAAGTGTGGCAATCAATGCACAGACACTAAAAAGTCTGAATGCACAGTTAAAGGAGATCGAAAGACAGATTGAACTTTCAAAGAAACTGCCTGAAGCCTATCTAAAAAAATATATAAGCCAATATGATGACACGATAAAGACATTAGTTAGAATAACAAATACCACAAAATCAACATTAAGAGATGCAAAAAAAGCCGAATTATGGTTTAAAGATGTCTATGCTGATGCTAATAACAGACAGTATATGGCTCTTCTTGACAGATTTACAAACACGCTTGACAGTCTTTCAAGGGACGCAATGAAGTCAGGCTCTATGAATGAAGTGGCCATGAAAAAAACATCGGATAATGCAAAGATGCTTATAAGAAAAACTCACGAAGCCAAAAATCCACAACAAGTATTGGAAGTGCTATCACAATGGAGTGCCAACCTGTCAGTACAGATGAATGCAATAGCCGATATGATTTCAACTACAAATAGACTTGACGCATTAAAGGCGGCTGAAGAAGTGCAGGCAAGAAGGGAAGCTCAAAAAAGAAGTGAATATACAAAAAACAGTTTAAACAATCATATAAAGGCAATGGAAAATGAAGTGAAAAAACATAAGAAATAAGGAGGAAAATAATTGGCAGCGGCAAATTTTCAATTTGATACGGCACTGATTGAACCAATAATCAGTATGCTTGATACAGGAATGACAACTTTAATGGTTGTAATATTGACACTTGCCTCATCATTTGCTGTGCTGGACTTATCATTTACAGCCTTCTTTAACTGGTCGGAGAACATAGGCAATACACTTGTCGAAACTATAAAAAAACTTGTAAGATATGCACTTACTTTTGGGTTTATAAAAATGTACAAGGAACTGCTGGATATGGCATATAAACTATTTTCCGATATAGGAAATTTATTTGGAGAAGGGCTGGGAAGTCCGTTAAAAGTGCAGAGTATTTGGGATAAGTTATGGGAGGAATTAAGCAAGTTTTTAAGTATAGGCTTAAAGTTTCAAGATTTTTGGGCTATCTTATACTTTGTTTTATTTATTATTGGATTCGTATTTTTAGTGTTTATAATATCAACAATAACAATAGCGATAATACAGTTCCATGTAGTTGGAAAATTGGCAATAATATATCTTGCTTGTCTACCGCTTGACGCTTTGAGCGATATAGGTAGAAAAACTTTAGGAGCAATAGTTGGTTCAGGTACTCAGCTGATGGTTGCGGTTGCACTTTCATCTATGGGAATAAAAATATTAAAATCTTATCCTATTCCTGAAAACATAGGGGCAGAAAATAACGAGCCTCATACGATAATTATGTGGCTTGCAGTATTCATAGCAATTTCATTTTTAATAAAGAACTATCAGAGCATAGCTTCCCTAATTTTATATGGACAAGGCGGATTAAATGGCTCACAGTTTGGTAATTTTACTGGAAATGTTGTTAGTGCAGGAGGCTCGGCTGTAGGAGGAGTTACATCTTTACTTGGAAGTGCTGCAGTTGGTGGACTAGGTGCTGCAGTTGGTGCAGTTGCTGGCGGAGTGTCTACTGGAGGAGCAGGAGCAATAGCAGGTATGAAGACAGGAGCAAAGATAGGCTCTAAAATAGGAAAATATCCTGGAAATCTGACTACTTCGGCTGCTGAAAATGCAGGAAAAGCAATAAAAGTAATGACAATGGACTTTGATCCGATTGCTTCAGGCAGAAAAGTAAAAAATATGGCCAGCGATGGAATTAAAAAATTTATGGGCAATAAAAAAGATGATAAGAAAGATACCGGAGAAAATAAATCACAGGAAACAGAAAATACAAACAGTAAAAATCAAAATTCTCAAAATGCAAATAAAGTAAATGAAGAAAATAAATCAGGAAATGCGGATAGAACAGCCGATACAAAAGAGGCTGAAGAAAAGATGAGAAGTGATAACAGCAAGACAGCTTCGAATAAGGATTCTCAAAAACAGACAAATGAAGGAAATAAAGACATGCAAAAACATTCAGAAAATACAAAAACAAAAGAAACTAAGAATAGTAATAACGAGACTTTTGCAGAATCTGAAATGAGGAGAGAAAAGAACAGCAAGGAATAAAATATGTAAGGACAATGACAATAGAATATTAATCTAGTCTTAAAAAATTCAGATTGAAAAAACTATTAAATGTGATATAATATTATTGTAAAAATAGAAATTTAAAAGAGGTGATAAGAATGGCAACTTCAAGTTTTACAACAGAATTAAAATTTGATACAGAGGAAAAAGTTTCATCATTTTTAGAAGCTATTGAAAATGCAAAAAATAATAAACCGCTAGATATAGATGTAGAATATGAATTTATTAAGGGGAATGATATTAAAAAATTTTTTGAAGAAACTTCTGAAAAGAAAGGAGAATAATGAAATTTACTACGTTTTCTTTAACAGAGTTATTATCACAAATTGGAGAAGATAAAGTTCGTAATAAATTAAAAGGATTTAGAAGTAAAGACAAAGACATTGAAAATTTTTTGATAAATAAGGCTATTTTCTTTGAAAAAATTTCGATTTCTTCAACATATTTAATTTTTAATTCTGAAAAAGAATTAGCAGGCTATTTTTCCATAGCAAATAGAAGTTTAATACTTCAAAAGGAAGATTTAGATATAATTTCAAAAACTTTAAAAAAAAGATTAACTAAAAGTGCTTCTGAAAATAAATCAGGTGATTATGTAATTAATAGTTTTCTTTTAGGTCAAGTTGGTAAAAACTTTAATTTAGAGAAAAATAATTTAACAGGAAATGAAATTTTAAAAATTGCGTATGAGTTATTGTTAGAAATCAGACAGAAAATTAGAGTAAAATTTATTTGGCTTGAATGTCAAAATAATGAAAAAATCTTGAATTTTTACCAAAATTTTGGATTTTCTAAAATAGATAATTTTATTTCTGAAAGTGGCTATAATGTAATGATAATGGAATTAAAATAAATTAATACAATAGTTTAAATGATGCAAAAAAAATGTATGGTGTAAAAGATATTGTCAATATAAGAATATAAATTTTTCCTATATGATTATGAAACTTCAAAAGATCAGAAAATTTATATTTTTAGATTAAATTCATAAAACTGGAGAATGATAGGTATAAAATCAGAAATTAACACGGATGTTCTTGATATAATAGAATTTGATTTTGATTTCTGCACATAATCACAGAAAGTAATAATAAATGTAAAAATCAGATAAAAAATTAAATAAGTTACTTTAACTTTAAGATGTGAAAGACTAGATTAAAATTCTAGTCTTTTTTTGTGCTTTTTTAGAAAGGAGAATTAAAAGAAATATGAAAAAAATTGTAATTATCTTTTTTTTTGTTTTTAGTTTTATAACAATTTCTGCTGGAAACAATGTTTCATCCACAAAATCATCATTATTAGTAGATTGGGACAATATTCAAAATGAATTTGTACAAATGATAAATAGTGGGATAGAAAAGATGATACCTGGATTATTAGTTCTGTTAAGTGTACTCACAGTTCTTGAAATAATGTGGGTTTTATATGGCTATGTAGTAAAAAATGTGTTGGAAAATTTATGGATGTCCTTGTTAAGAATAATGATAAGATTTTCAATACTGGCATACGTTATACCTAATGCAATTTCTTTAATTGATATGGGATATGGAATATTTTCTGGAATTGGCTCATATTTTATGGGAAACAGCGGAGGAACTGTAACTTTAAATAGTATATGGGCAATAGCTGGAAGGGAAACAGGAAAAATTTTAAAAATTATTAATGAATCAAACTTTAATTTTTTTAATATTATTACTGATTCAAAGCTATTTTTTGAAGAACTTGGGAAAATGATGCTGTTAATAGGGGTTATTATTCTTGTGTATTATTTTGTAGTAAGAATAATATTTGAAATGATGATGGCAGTATTGCAGTTTAGAATGGCTTTGGGCTTATCTTGGGTATTTTTGCCTTTTGATGTAAATTCGATTACAAAAAGAGATTTAGGAAATAAAGCATTGACAACGCTATTTCTCACAGGAAGTAAAATAGTTGTAATAATGGCACTGGGAGGAATAGTATTTAAAAACTTGGATATGGCAGGATTTGGGGAAGTCACTTTTAAGGAATTGAAATATGAAACTATATTTTTATTTATCACAGTAGGAATGGTAATGGCTTTTGTAATGAATGAGGCAGACAAGATAACAACGACACTTGCCAGAGGAAATTAAAAAGTGGGAGGAAATTGTGGATATACGAACTAGAAGATTTAATTTGATAATGCTTTCTACATCAATATTTCTTGCCATAATATTTACAGGACTGCATATATTGTCGAAAATTTATGTAATAAATGTAACGCCATCAATTCCTTTGGGAATATATAAATTGGAAAAATTTGATGGAGTATTGAAAAAGGGAGATTTAGTTGTTTATGAGGTAGATGATAAATATAAAAATTTGACAAGTATAAAAAGGACAATGTTTAAATCGGTAAAGCCTGTTGCTGCATTTTATGAGGATAAAGTTGAAATAAAAGATAATCGGATATATGTAAATGGTGAAGATTACGGAGAAATATTTTCCAAAGTATCATCTAATTTCAATGGAAAAATGAAGGAAGATGAAGTTTTAACATTATCTAAAGTCAGGGGGACATTTGATGGAAGATATTATGGTGCAATAAAGAAGTCAAAAATAGAGAAAAAAGCAAGGTTGATATATGAGTTTAGAATATGAAGATAAGATGATTAAATTAAAATCTAATGAAAAAAAGAAAATTGAAATACATAAGAAAATAGTCAAGACAGATGAAAGAATAAGGGAAATCAGAAGAGAAATAGCAAATGATACAAGAAGGCTAAATACATCGGAAAAAAATGAGAAATGGAAGCAAAGGACAAGAAAACTGATTGAAATGGGAGTTCTGCTTGAAATTGCGGATATTTTAAATGAAGATAAGGCAACATTACTAGGATATTTTATGAAATTTCAGTTTTTAAGTAAAGATGAAATTAAAGATTGTAAAATTATGGGCGGTGAAGAGTTTCAGATGAGAGAAGAAAAGAAGCAAATGTTAAAACGAAGATTGGAGAAAAAAGATGAGTTTAGATAATTTGAAAGAAATGATGAAAAATGAAGGGTTTTCTCCTATAGAAAATGAAGATTTTGAAGAAATAAAGCAAAAAGAAACTAACAAAGTAATGGAACTTCAAGGCGATGAATTAAAAGAAAGGGTGAAATTAGAAAAATTAGAAATAAAAGCTGAACTTGCTGAGGAACTTGAACAGTTCATACACGATGAGAAAAGAAAATATAATCAGGAAAAAAGAAGAATTGAGAGTGAGTATGATGAAAAAATTTACCAGTTAGAACAACAGCAAAAAAAAAATTATCGAGATAGGAGAGAAAAACTATATGAAACAGAAGACTTTTTAAAAATCAGAGAAAATGAAATTGAAGCGAAAATGCAGAAATTGGATGAAAAGATAACTGAAGGGGAAAATGAATTAAAAAAGTTGAATGAAGAAATAGATAAAAAATTGGGATTTAAAGAATATCTAAGTGAAAACGACTTTATATACAGAAATAAGTTGGAAGCTGTATTGATACTGAGAAAATTGAAAAATAAAAGAATAAAGATACTGGGCAGAATAGAATATGACACTGTTTTTAAAAATATTATTGGAGGAGTGAATGAACTGATAAAAATGAATAATTTGATAATAGATTACAAAAAATTTGTAAAAGGGCAGGAAACAAAAAAGAAATAAAATTTTAATTAATAAGGAAGGGCTAGAATAATGTTTCTGAATATATTTCAAAAAAATGAGAAAAAAGATTATTTAAAAAGGATAGGAGTAAAATTTTCTAAAGATGAAAAACAGGAAATAAAGAAAATGATAAAATCAAATTTGACTCTTGAACAGTTTAAATTATGTATAACACCTGTACTTAATGAGGAGATATTACAAAAAAGATCTGAAAATAACTTGGATGATAGCAAATGGGAAAAACTTATGATGAAAAAGCTGGATGTAAATCAGATGAAGGAAATTAGGAAAGGATTTGAAAGAGGATTATCTGAAGAGGATGTTGAGCTGTATGTAAAAAGTGGATATGACAGCAAAACAATGGAAAAAATTAGAAATATGCTTGAAAAAGATAAAAATAATGAGTATCTTCGAGAATATTTGATGTTAAAGGATAAAAAGGAAATAAGATCCATTACTAATGAAAAATTGGAAAAATATATTGAGGAAAGTAAAATGAATGAGCTTAGAAATAAGGCTGATAAAATGGAAAAATGGTATGAAGCTTCAATATATGCAGGTAAAAATACATTTAAATATTACTCTTCAGAAAAAATAAGAGATGATGAAAAATATGTTACGAAAAAAGTCAAAGAAAATGCAAAAAATCTTGAATATGCAAGTGAAAGGCTTAAAAATAACAGGGATTTAGTTTTAGAAGCAGTAAAACAGGATGGACGGGCTTTACAATTTGCAAGCGAGGAATTAAAAAATGATAAGGAAGTTGTGATAGAATCTGTAAAAAACTACCCTAATTCCTATCAATATGCAAGTTCTGAAATGCAAAAGGATGGAGATGTCGTAACGGAAGTTTTAAAGAGAAATGAAGATGCTTTAAGTTATGGAGATGAAAATATTAAGCAAGAAATAGAGGAGATTAAGGAAAAATACAAGGACAGTGATTTTGATGGGCTGACAGATAGAGAAGAAAAATTTGTGTATGGAACAAATCCATATTCAAAAGATACTGATTTAGACGGAAAGAATGATTATGAAGAAATAAAGATAAATTATACAAATCCGAAAATAAAAAGCAAGGACATTGAAATTGAAAGATAGTAAAGGAGATGATTAATAAATGAAAAAATGCATATTGTTTCTTATGATAGTTTCAAAAATTTCCTTTTCTGGCGGAGAGATAAGTTTTCAGAAACAGAAGGAAAAAGTTGAGCAGGAAAGAATTGAGAAATTGAAAATACAAAAGGATAATGAGGCTGACAAGGGTAAGGAATTAAATGATTTAAAAGAAGATACAAGCAATATCCAATCACAAAGCAACAGATTATTTTATGATGATAAGTCTGTGAAAAAAGTTAATAATGCTTCTCATATTCAAAAAAATATTGGAAGTAGAAAACTTATTGAATATATTAAAACACAGAACAGCAGGCTGAATGAAAATCAAATACAAAATATACTTGGCTATGTTTTTAAATATAGCAAGGAGTATAACTTTAATCCATATTTAGTTTTAGCAGTTATGAATACTGAAAGTCATTTTAATCATTCAACAGTATCAAGTGCTGGAGCGAGAGGGCTTATGCAGTTAATGCCTTTTAATTTTAAGGAATTTGGAGTGGATAACAGCATATCAGGAAATATAAAGGGTGGTGTGCTGCATTTAAAAAGAGATTATGAAAAAACTGGGAGTGTTTCAAAAATGCTGGTCTGCTATAACGCAGGGTGCGGAAGATTAGCAAATAACGCTTGGAAAGGGATAAAGGAAACAAGGGAATATATTCCAAAAGTAATTCAGAAATACAATAAAATAATAAACTTGTAATTATATTTTCTCACACGTGAGAAAATCAAAATTAGGTCAGTGGATTTTTTTCATTACCAAAGTTTTGAGAAAAAACACTGAGCAGTAAAAAAGAATATGAATTATGAAACAAGATTTAGAGGAGTGAAAAAATGTTCAATAATACTACAAAGATTTTAATAGGAATATCAGTTATTTCTTCGCTATCTTTTTCAAAGGGAGAAATTAATTTTCAAAAACAATTAATAAATGAAGATAGTAAAAAGATAGAAATAATTGAAAATAGCATAACTAAGAGTAATAAGGATAGAGAAGAAAAAATAAGATATAGGATTGTGGAATTTGCAAAAACTCAGATTGGAAAGCCTTATGTGTATGGTGCAACTGGAAGTGGCAGTTTTGACTGTTCCAGCTTTGTACAGTATGTGTTCAAAAAAACATTGGGAATTACAATTCCACGTGTTTCGGCAGAACAGTCGATATTTAAGCCCAAATTGCATAATAATATTAAGAAGGGAGACTTGCTATTTTTTGAAACTTTGGAAAAAGGCAGAATTTCACACGTAGGGATGTATATTGGAAATAGACAGTTTATACACGCCAGTTCAAAAAGTAAAAGAGTGACTGTGTCAGACTTTACTGGATTTTATCAGGATAAGTTTAGATGGGCAGTGTCGGTTATATAAATGTAGGAGGAGATAGTATGGAAAGTAAGGTAATTCAACAATTTTTAGGAGAGATTGATGGTGTAAAATTTGACAAGGAAAATGTATATTATTCATCAGAACATATTTTATCAAAAATAGAAGAAAAATTTGGAAATGTATATAACAAAGAATTTGTAAAAGAATTGAGAGATACAATTAATACTTTAAATTTAAAATATGACGAGTTTAGTTTTGATACTTTGGAACATGATTTTAGTGATTGTATAGAAGAAGCTAATGAATTTAAAAATGTAGAATTTATGTATTATGAAGATGATTGGAAAATTGAAATATTAAATGAAGGGATAAAGAATAATGAGTATTTAAAAACTGAAAAAGATAAAAATGTAAGTGAAAACCAAAAGCAAAGTCTTTCTAAAAGTTTTTGGAATGCTGATATCAAAGATTTAGAGAGATAAAAATAAAAGGGAGAAAATATGAAAAAATTAATAATAGCAGAAAAGCCAAGTCTTGCACGTAATATTGCAAGTGCATTGAATGTCAGGGTTAATAAAGAGGGGTATATGGAAAATGAAAAGTATATTGTTTCTTGGGCTTTTGGGCATTTGTTTAAATTAAGGGATGTTGATGGATATGTTGGAGAAAAGAGGAAATGGAGTGAAGTTAAACTTCCATTTTTTCCTGAAAAGTTTGAATTTGATTTGAAAAATGATTTGGGAATAAAGAAACAGTATAAGATATTAAAAAACCTTATTAACAGCAAGGAAGTTGATGAGATAGTAAATGCAGGAGATGCAGACAGGGAAGGGCAAATTATAGTGGATATTATTATCAATGCTATAAAAACTGATAAGAAGATAAAAAGATTGTGGCTTCCCGAACAAACTGAAGAAACGATAAGAAAAGCTATAAATAATCTTAAAGATAATTTCAGATATAAAAATTTATATAATGAAGGGCTTGCAAGGACATATATGGACTGGCTTATGGGAATCAATCTTACAAGATATATTTCGTTAAAGGCAAACATTCTTTTTCCAGTTGGACGAGTTCTTATCCCGGTTATAAAATATATTTATGATAGAGATTTGACAATTAAAAATTTTATTCCTGAAAAATATTTTACTGTTGAGAGCGAAACTATGTGTAATGGAACTTTATTAAAACTTGTCTGCGATAAAAAATATAGCCTTTTAGAACTTGAAAAAGCTAAAAGTTATTCGTATGAGTTAAATAGAAATAAAGGGATTGTGAAGGATATAACTGAAAAGGAAATTATTCTTAATCCTCCAAAACTTTTTTCACTTTCAAAATTACAAAGTAAATTGTCGAAGGAAAATAAAATAAGTTTTGCAAAATCTCTTGAAATTATACAAAAGCTCTATGAAAAGGGATTTATTACATATCCTAGAACAAATACAGAATATCTTGCTGAAGAGGAAAAAGACAAGGTGAAAGAACTTATAAAATTATATAGTGATTATGAACTGGAGTTTAAGGACAACAAAAGAATATTTGACAGCAGTAAGATTGAGAGCCATAGTGCAATAATGCCAACTTTGAAAATTCCCGATATGAATAGTTTGAATTTGGAAGAAAAGATAATTTTTGAAACAATAAGAAATAGATTTATTTCTAACTTTTTGAAGGAGCAAACTATAATTAATCAAACTGAAATAGAGATTGCTGTGAGAAATGAAATATTTAATTTAAAAGGAAAATCAGTAAAACAGAAAGGATTTTTAAAACATGAAAATCAGAAGATTGATAATAAGTTGCCGTATTTTGAAATTAGCCAGGAAATTGATATTGATTTTAAAGTTGTTGATAAATTAACAGTTTCTCCTAAAAAAATTACTGAGGAAAATTTAAGTAATTATTTAAAAAATCCTTTTAGAAAAGAGAAAAAACAAGAAGATGAGGATGATACACAGGAATATAGAGAAATAATGAAAGGAGTAGAGATTGGTACGGAGGCAACTAGAACAGGGATAATTGAAAATGCTAAGAAATATGGATATATTACTTCTGAGAAGCAGAATTTTAGTATAACTGAAAAGGGGATAAGATTAATTGAGCTATTAGATTTACTACATATTAATCTTTATGCGGAAAAAACTGTTGAATTTTCTATACTTCAGAAAGATATTTGCAATAACAGAAAAAATATAAGTGATATTATTGAGAAAACTAAAAGTGAGTTGCAAAATATAATAAATCAAGATGTAGAAGTTGAAAAATTTGAAAAAGAAATGGAAGTTATTGGAAAATGTCCTAAGTGTAACAGCAATATTTATGAGAACAGTAAAAGTTACTATTGCAGTAATTATAAGAATGGATGTAAGACATCTCTTTGGAAAGAAGCAAGTTATTTTGGACAGAAAATAAAGGTAAATAAGGATAATGCAAAAAAATTATTAAGTGGAGAACAGGTTGTGTTTAAGATAAAAAGTAAAAGTGGAAAGGAGTATAATGCACATTTTGGAATAGAGATAAATGGGGATTATTTGAACTTGCAAAGAAAGGATTTTATAAAAATAGAAAAATGATAATTAAAATTTGAAATTGCAAAATTTTATATTAGGGGGAAAAGGGAAAAAATGGGATATAAAATTCAAAATGTATTGGAAAGTGCACATAAAAAAGTAAATGAAAATTTTAGTGAATATATTAACTATCTTCACGTTATGGGAAACAACTATAAATATTCTGCAATGGAACAATTAAATATATTTTTTATTCGTCCTGAAGCTGTGGCTTGTGCAGAATATGACTTTTGGAAAGAAAACTTTAACAGAGTTGTAGAAAGAAATCAGAAGGGAATACCTGTATATAGTATAAGGAATGGAAAAAAGAATGTCAGATATATTTTTGATGTTACACAGACAGTATCTTTAGATAAGAGAAACGATGAAAAACCTAAATTATGGGAATTTAATAATAGAACTCATAAAGATGTCTTTGAGAGAATGACAGGAAAATCAGATTTTGAAGAAGCACAAATGGAGCTTATAAACCAGACAATGCTTGAAAACAGCAAATTAGACACTTTTAACTACAAAGATGCAGAAGTTCTTGAAAGTTTTATCAAAAAATCTGTTTTAATAGCACTTGATCAGAGAATGGGAATTAATAAAAAGGATATATTTAATGAAAAGGAAAAAGAGATTTATTCCTTGTTTTCAGATTTTAGAACTATGGAATTGATATCTTCAGAAATATCCAAGGTAGCCAAAAAAGTTTTAATTAAAGTAAGTAAAGAAATTCAAAAAATAAATGATGAAACAGTTTTAGAGCAAAATAGCAAAATTGGATATGAGATAGAAAATGAAAAAAATGAGGAGGAATTGGAATATGCTGAAAAAGATGATAAATGGGAAAGAATATCTGATAGAGAACGGGATATATACTCCAGTAGTGAAGGAAACGTACTACGAACAGGCGGGAGGAAATTACAAAATGATACTGATGGACAAGAAGTTTCAAGTGCTAATTCCGAATTTAGAGGAAGAGAAAATAGACTTGAGCAAACTCAATTCTTGGGGACGAGCGAGAATGAAATATCTGGAACAAGAGAAAGCGGAATTTTTGAAAAATCTTCTAATGAAAAGCGAAGTTATGAAGCATCTATTTTCAATTCAGACAGAAGTGGAGAAATTTTGGGAGATAGAAAAACCCAAAATGATGGAAGCTATGGGATTAACCGAAGAATTAAAAGAAAAAGATCAAATGGAATGGGCAGGACTTATGAACAGCCTACTCTCTTCTCTCAGGGAAATAACTTACAATCAGATAATTTACAAATAAAAAATGATAATATAATTACTCAAAAGAATATTGATGATGTATTAAAATCGTATAGTGGAGCGGAATCTATCTATAATTTTTTTCAAGATAACAGTTCAAAGGAAGATAGAATAAAATATTTGAAACAGGAATATGGAATAGGTGGTTTTTCAATACCTGACCGTGGAGATTTTATTGATGATGCATTTTATACTTCTCAAAATATGAAGTTATATAAAAATCATTTTAGTAATAATGAAGTTAAGATAGTTCTGTCTTGGGATAAAATAGAAAAAAGGATACAGGAACTTATAGATGAAAATCAATATTTTATTCCTGAAAAGGAAAAAGAAAATATTATTGAAAATGATGAAATAATATATCCTTATATAAATGAAGAAAACAGTAAAGATAATATTTTTAAAAATTTTAAAATTACTGAAGAAATTCAATCTGAAAAACTATTGCCATCAGAGCGTCTAAACAATAATATTGAAGCTATAAAAGTTTTAAAAAATTTGAAGGAAAGAGAAGCTACAAATGATGAAAGGACAACACTTTCTAAATATGTTGGATGGGGAGGACTGGCTGATGTATTTGATGAAAACAAAGGTGGACAATGGGAAGAAGCAAGAAATTTTTTAAAAGAAAATTTGACGCAGGAAGAATATGATAATGCTAAGGCAAGTACATTGACAGCCTTTTATACTCCTAAAATAGTAATTGATTCCATTTATAAAGGAATACAGCAACTTGGATTTGAAGATGGAAATATTTTAGAGCCAAGTTGTGGTGTGGGAAACTTTATAGGTAATCTGCCTGATGAATTAGAAAACTCCAAGATATATGGTGTGGAACTAGACAGTATCAGCGGAAATATTGCTAAAAAACTTTATCCTGAAAGTAATATTCAAGTAAAAGGATTTGAAAAAACAGAATTTTCCAACAATTCATTTGATGTTGTAATAGGAAATGTTCCGTTTGGAGATTTTAAGGTAATGGACAGAGAATATGAAAAGCAGAACTTTATGATACACGACTACTTTATTGCAAAATCATTAGATAAGGTAAAAAAAGGCGGAATTATAGCTTTCATAACTTCTTCTGGGACATTTGATAAAAAGGATGACAGTATGAGAAGATACATTGGAGAAAGAGCGGAATTATTAGGAGCAATAAGGCTTCCAAATGATACATTTAAAGGCGTTGCTGGAACTGAAGTGACATCGGATATTATATTTTTAAAGAAAAGGGAAAATATAAATAAAGATGAGCAGGACTGGTATACGGTTAAATCTGATTCTGAAGGATTTGTATATAATCAGTATTTTGTGGATAATCCTGATATGGTTTTAGGAAAAATGGAGGAAGTTAGTGGACGTTTTGGGAAGACATTAACTTGTATGCCAAAAGAAAATAGTAATTTAAAGGATGAATTAGAACAAGCAGTTGGGAATATAGAAGGAAGTTATGAAAAAATTCTCACTGAAGAAAAAGAAACTGTAATTGCAGTTGAAAATGAAAATTATGAAGTAAGAAATTTTTCATTTTTTAAAAAAGATAATGAGATTTACTTTAAAGAAAATAGCGAAATGATATTACAAGATTTATCAGATAGAGACAAGGATAAAATATCAAAATACATAGAACTGACATCTTCACTAAGAAAAGTTATTCAAATTCAAAAAGATGGGGAAACAGATGATAGACTAAAAATCGAACAGGAAAAACTAAATAGAATATATGATGGATTTATTAATAAGTATGGATACTTAAATTCAAGAGCAAATTCAAGATTATTTAATGAAGATTCCAATTATTCCTTGTTATCTTCAATAGAAATATTCGATGAACGTGGAAACTTTAAGAAAAAAGGGGATATTTTTTCCAAAAGAACTATAAAGCAATCAAAAGTTATAGATAGAGTAGACACTCCACAAGAAGCATTAATCCTTTCAATTTCTCAAAAGGCAAAAGTGGATTTTGAATATATGACAAATCTTACTGGTATGAAAAAATATGAGTTAATTAACAGTTTAAAAGGGGAAATATTTCTTGATATAAATCAAGGTTTTCCACGGGAATTTCAATATGTGACACAGGATGAATATTTAAGTGGAAATATAAGAGAAAAAATAGAATATATTGACAAATTTAATTCTCTTTCTGATGAAGAAAAAAATGGAATAAGCCCTGAAATACTAAATTTTCAAAAAGAAAAATTGCAGGAAGTAATGCCTAAGCCACTTGAAGCAAGCGAAATAAATGTCAGAATTGGAGCAACTTGGGTTCCTAAAAAATATATAAAGGATTTTATTGTTGAAACATTAAAGACGCCAGCATATAAAAGTTCATACATTAAAGTTCATTATTCTGAATATACTTCTGAATGGAGAATAGAAAATAAGAATATGGACAATGATAATCCCCTTGCTGTTATGACTTTTGGAACTGAAAGGGTAAATGCATACAAGCTTATAGAAGATTCTCTAAATTTGAGGGATACGAAAATTTTTGATTATGAAACAGATTCGGAAGGTAAAAAAATAGCAATTTTAAATAAGAAGGAAACTATGCTTGCGGGACAAAAACAGGATATTATTAAGCAGGCTTTTAAAGACTGGATTTTTAAGGATTTGGAAAGAAGGAATGAATTAACGAAGATATATAACGAAAAATTTAATTCAATTCGGCTAAGGGAATATGATGGAAGTCATCTTACCTTTAATGGCATAAATCCTGAAATAAAATTAAGGTCACATCAATTAAATGCAGTTGCAAGAACATTGTACGGTGGAAATACGCTGCTTGCACACGTTGTAGGAGCAGGAAAAACTTTTGAAATGGTTGCCTCCGCTATGGAGTCAAAAAGACTTGGACTTGCAACAAAATCAATGTTTGTAGTCCCTAATCATTTAACGGAACAGCTGGGAAGGGAATTTCTGGAACTTTATCAAGGAGCAAATATTTTAGTGGCGACTAAAAAGGACTTTGAACCCAAAAACAGAAAAAGATTTATTGGAAGAATTGCAACTGGAGAATACGATGCTGTAATAATAGGACATTCACAATTTGAGAAAATACCAATGAGCAAGGATTACCAGCAAAAACATATACAAAATGAAATTAATGAAATTATAGAAAATATTCAAAAATTAAAGCAGGAAAATAACCAGAATTTCACTGTAAAGCAACTTGAAGGGACAAAAAAGAAACTGGAAGTAAGGCTAAAAAAATTAAATGATGATTTTAAAAAGGATAATGTTGTTACATTTGAAGAATTAGGAGTAGATAAGCTGTATGTGGACGAAGCACATTCATTTAAAAACTTGTTTTTATACACTAAAATGCGAAATGTAGCTGGAATAGGACAAACTGAAGCATTAAAATCGTCGGATATGTTTATGAAATGTAGATATATGGATAAGATAACAAATGGAAAAGGAGTTGTATTTGCAACAGGTACACCAGTTTCCAATACTATGTCGGAACTTTATACAATGCAAAGATATTTACAATATGATAAACTCAAAAAACAAGGACATCAAAATTTTGATTCTTGGGCAAGCACATTTGGGGAAACAGTTACAGCTATCGAATTATCTCCTGAAGGAAACGGCTACAGAACTAAAACAAGATTTGCAAAATTCTATAATCTTCCTGAACTTATGAACAATGTTAAACAGTTTGCAGACATACAAACTGCCGATATGCTAAATTTACCGACACCCGAAGTAGAATATAAAAAAGTATTGACTAAACCGACAGAGGAACAGAAATTAATATTAGAAAGCCTTTCAGAAAGAGCAGAAGAAGTAAGAAATAGAAATGTAGAGCCAACAGAAGACAATATGTTAAAAATTACAAATGACGGTAAAAAACTTGCACTAGATCAGAGGCTTGTAAATGAAATGCTTCCCGATGATGAAAATAGCAAAGTAAATGCCTGTGTAAAAAATATCTACAATATATGGAAAGAAAGCATTGAAAAAAAATCCGCGCAGCTTGTATTTTCTGATATGTCTACTCCCAAAAATGATGGGAGTTTCAATATTTATGAAGATTTAAAGGAAAAGTTAATTAATAAAGGTATTCCTGAAGAAGAAATAGCATTTATTCATAATGCAAATTCTGAAAAACAGAAGGATGAACTTTTTGCAAAAGTAAGAACAGGAGATGTAAGAATATTATTAGGTTCAACACAAAAAATGGGAGCAGGAACAAATGTACAGACAAAATTAATCGCACTTCATGACTTAGATGTGCCGTGGCGTCCTTCGGATTTGGAGCAACGTGCAGGAAGGATAGTCAGACAAGGGAATGAAAATAAGAAAGTGGAAATTTATAGATATGTTACCGAGAATACATTTGATGCTTACTTATGGCAAACTATTGAGAATAAACAAAAGTTTATAAGCCAAATTATGACTTCTAAGACTCCAGTCAGAGTAGCAGAAGACGTTGATGAAAGCTCCTTAAACTATGCTGAAATAAAGGCACTCGCAACAGGAAATCCTTTAATTAAGGAAAAAATGGATTTAGATATGGAAGTAAACAAGTTAAGAATGCTTGAAGCCAATTACAAGTCAAACTTATATCGTCTTGAGGATAAAATAACAAAGGAATATCCTACAAAAATTAGTAAAATGGAAAAATATATTGAAAATATGAAAGAAGATATTTCTAAAATAGAGCCAAAATCAGATAATGAGGATAAATTTACCTTTATTGAAATTAATGGAACAAAAATTTATGATAAAAAAGAAGCTGGAGAAGGACTTTTAAAGGCTATAAAAGGTACTGGAATATCTGATGAGCCTCAAATTATTGGGAATTATAGAGGATTTAAACTGCTTTCAAATTTTGACTTCTATGAAAAAAAATATAAATGTGTACTGGAAAACAAAGAAAAATATTATACTGATTTTGGTAAAGATTCAATTGGAAATATAACGAGAATGGATAATTTGTTAGATAAAATTCCTGAAAATCTGGAAAAAGAAAAGGCAAGGCTTGAAAATTACAGGGAAGAATTTTCCAATACAAAAGAAGAAGTTAATAAGCCTTTTGAAAAAGCGAATTTATTATTAGAAAAAATTGAAAGGCTAAGCGAGGTTAATAAATTGATAGAAAAAGGGATGAAAGAGAAGGAAAATAAAGGAAAAAAGTATATTCAGAATGTAAATGAATATATTGAGTTTGAAAAATAAAAATTTTACAATAGATATGTTCAACAAGTTATATTTTTCATCTATAACAAAGGAGGCTTGTAAATTTACCCCCTTGTGAAGTAATATTTTATTGGATGAATTTAAAAACAGGATGATAAAAATACCATCCTGTACCATATATTATATTTTGAGTTTACACAAAATTTTGGACACTCTCATAATACATTTAATTTTGAAAAATATACAATATTTAGTTAATAAATACGAGATACTTTTATTACAGTTATATTCTTTTATACAATAATATCGTTGTTGCCTAAGTTGAAATTATTGAAATAATTTTCTCTATTTTTCTTCATATCATTTAATTTTTGAGACATAAAAATACATGAAAAGTCATAGAGAGGTTTGTTAACTCCGACGTTATTATCAAATTCAAATTTTAGAGAAGTATTATAATAATTTTGTAATACTCCATCCTGAGAATAATCTGCTGCAAATAAAAAGGCATATTCACATCCTACAATTTTTTGTACTTCAAAAAACTTAGGAGCAATAAAATACCAAAAAAATACTTCTCCCATAGTTCTTCTATCATGTATACCAAATTTTTTCCAAATATATTTCATATTATCATTAGAGCAAAAATGTACTAACTGCACTCCTGAAAAAGTTTTATGAACTCTGGAAACATGACTATTTTTTTCTTTTTTTTTATCATTTTTTGTTGAATTGAAAACATTATATAAACATTGTATTGTTTCCTTTTTTATTTGTTCATTTTTTTGAAAGGAAGACGTTTTCTTCTCGTTTATAATATTTTGCTGTATAATAAGAAGTTCTTCAACATCAAAATCAAATAATTCACCACATTTTAAAGAAAAAAACATTAATATTTCATCTTCTTTTGTTTTAATAACATAAAAAGCAGTTGTATTATTTTTATCTTCATTTAATCCATTTTCTTTGAAATATTTAACAATGAGAGTTCCTTTTTCACTACTAAAATTTTCTATCAAATTAATATTTTTAGGATTATCAGTAAGCCGTTCACAAATAAGATTACCAAGTAATTTTTTTTGATCTTCTGTAATTTTCATTATTTAATACCTCTTATAAAAATTTAAAATCTTGTAATAATTTTTTTCTAGAAATTATTCTGTTAGCATCTTTTTTTATATCATTAATATCAATTGGACAATTTCCATTTTCTTCATCATCAATACCTTTTCTAGAATTTTTCCAAGAAATTTCACCATGAGATAGTCTACTAAGACTCCATGAATTTTTACAAGAATAGTTTTGAAAAATTTCATTCATTATTGGTAAAATCCTATCTTCGACATCTTTTGGTATTTTTTTTAAAAACTTTCCATTTTTGTAAATTTCTCTAATTTTTTTAAGAACAGGTCCAAATTTCCAACCATAAAATATATCCTCAAAAAGAGCTTCATTTTTTTGAATAAATGATTCTCTTTGAGAAAAATAAAGTAATTTGTGAAGTTTCATTTCATCAATACATTTATTATTTTCTTTTTTATATCTATTATAAATATATGATGCTACGTCTAGTAAATTTTCCATAATTATTCCTCCTACTAAGATATAAAATTTTTACTTATTATATTATTATATCATATTTTACTAATGTTTACTATATTAAATATCATAATAAATTAGGACAAATGTATAAAAAATTATTAAATTTAATTTAT
>ERZ773233.454-NODE-454-length-27662-cov-16.833158_pt1 | contig 27662 bp, 23 predicted proteins | sample MGYA00580991_ERZ773233 | MGnify/ENA primary metagenome ERZ773233 (study PRJEB29015, sample SAMEA2738178) | human oral metagenome | biome: human oral; feature: human-associated habitat; material: saliva | place: China | collected 2161 ...
CCAACAATCATCATAGAATTTCCTTTTCCTGTATAGAAAATTGCCTTCACTTTCGCAACACCAAGTTCCTGTTCTTCCATTTTGAGATCCACCATTCCCGTAATAATCGCCTCCACTTTTTCCAAAATATGGTAAATCACCTTTTTGTCGATAAATTCAATTTTTGACTGAGAAAGTGCGGATTTTGCCTGTGAAATCACGCTCACATTGTATGCAATCAAAAGCGCCTGAGAGGTTCCTGCCATCATCACATCTGACTGATTCACATCACCCACCGCTGAGTGGATGAATGTCACTTGTGTTTCTGGGGTTGAAAGCTTGGAAAGTGCTGCCTTGAGCGCTTCAAGTGATCCACCAGAATCTGTCTTGAGAACAATCTTGAGTTGCTTAAGCGCTCCAGATTTGAGACGAGACATGAGCATATTGAGTGAAGCCCCTTCAAATGCATGAATCGATTTAGAGTTTTTCGCAAGAGCAAATTCTTTGGCACGGCTTGTCGCGATTTCTGGTGACGAAACTACTTGCAAAATGTCACCACCTTCTACCACACTCGAAAGCCCCGTAATCTGCACCGGAACAGATGGACCAGCAACTTCAATATTTTTTGTATTATAATCTTTCAATGTACGAACTTTCCCGCTCGCACCCGCACACACGATATTGTCACCTTTGTGAATCTGACCAGCATTGACAAGAATTGTGGCCACCGAACCCAATTTTGGATCCAAAGAGGCTTCAATCACTGTCGCAATAGCTGGACGATTTGGATTAGCCTTGAGCTCAAGAACTTCTGCCTGTAACAAAATCATTTCAAGCAAATTGTCCATTCCAAGCCCCGTATGAGCCGAAACTGGCACGAGCACCGTGTCTCCACCCCAGTCTTCTGGCTGCAAGCCATGTTCAGCCATTTGCCCACGAATCAAATCAAGATTCGCACCGGGCTTATCCATTTTGTTGGCTGCCACAATAATTGGCACTCCCGCTTCACGAGCATGAGAAATAGATTCAATTGTCTGTGGCTTCATTCCTTCGTCGGCTGCCACCACAATCACCGCAATATCAGTCAACTTGGCACCACGAGCACGCATAATAGTAAAGGCCTCATGCCCTGGTGTATCAAGGAAAGTGATTTTTTGACCATTTTTTTCCACCTGATACGCACCAATTTTTTGAGTGATTCCACCCGCTTCTCCTGATGCTACAGAGGATTTTCGAATGTAGTCCAAAATCGAAGTTTTTCCGTGGTCTACATGCCCCATCACCGAAATAATCGGCGGACGACGCTCCAAATCTTCTGGGTTTTCTTCACCAAGAAGCGAAGAAATATCCCCTTCCATCAAGTCAGAAACCGAAACATCTTCAGAAACTTCTCGCACAATTTTGATGCCAAAAGTTTCACCCATGAGATAACTTGTATCAAAATCAATCGAGGCATTAAGTGTTACGAGAACTCCATTTTTCATCAATTCTCCGATAATCTTCGCAACCGGAATACCGATTTTATCAGAAAATTCTTTTACAGAAATATTTTCTGGAATAGAAACTTCCTGCCCAGTCTTATCAGTCAACACCTGAGAAATTTCTTCCACAGATTTTTCTTTTTTCTTTTTGGAATTGATTTTTTTGTCGCGGCGGAAAATTCCGTCATCCAACTCAACATTTCGAGTATTTTTGTCTTCGTAGTGTTTTTTGTTTTTTCCTTTCTTAGCAGTTCCATCACGAACTGGCGTTGAGTAGCCAATGTCACGCTGAAACATCGGCTTTGCATCATCTCGAAGGCGTTTTTCAGAATTATTATTTTGAGAATTCTGAGGATTTGGGTTTTTATTTTTTGGACGCTGAGAATTTGGCTGTGCATTCGTATTTTCTCCACGATTTTTGCGGCGATTTTTGCGAGCTTCGCGGCGTTCTTCTTCGGGAGTTTTCATCACAGGGCGATTTTCAAGCGGCTTAAAAGTCGTCGCCTGCGCGAACGAAATGGCTGGCGCCGATTCGGTTTTTTCTGTATTTGTCGTGTTTTTGGCTTGGCGAGACATCACAGAACGCAACAAATCCTGACTCGCATGTTCAGTAGAATCAGTTTTCGGCTCAGATTTTTTCTGCGGTTTTTCTGCAATTTTTTTGGTCACAACAGAAGGAGCCTCAAGATTTTTTTCTTCAGACTTTGTGACTTTTTTGGCAACAATTTTTGGCTTTTTTTCAGTTGAATCGCTGTCAGCAGCTGGATTTTCAGCTTTTTTGATGACAGGTTTTTTCTTAATTTTTATCGCTTTTTTCCCTTCTTTTTCAGCCTCAGGAGCGCTGTTATCTTGGGAAATATTGGCATAGTAATCATCCTGAACAGTATCGGAAACGAGATTTTTTTTAGGAGCCATTGAAAAAAAGTTATGTGTAAAGGTTCATAACGCCTTATAATTAAAAAATTCGCTTTTGTCAAAAAAGACAAAACGATTTGATAACTTACACGAAAATACGAACCGTATAATATAGAAAATTTTGAATTTGTCAAAGGTTTGTGCGAGGAAAATTTTAGCAATGTCTTTCAATGCCAAAATAAAAAATCCTCTTTCGAGGATTTTTAGTTTGATTTATTTTTCTTGCGCTCGTTTTCTGTAAGCCACTTTTTTCGAAGACGAAGCGAAGTTGGTGTTACTTCTACATATTCGTCATCACCGATGTAATCAATACAATCTTCTAGTGTCATTTTACGGATTGGAGTCAAACGAATCGCTTCATCAGCACCAGACGCACGCATATTCGTGAGTTGTTTATTTTTTGTTGGGTTTACCACCAAATCAGAACCTTTCAAATGCTCCCCAACAATCATCCCTTCGTATACTTCTGTTCCTGGTTCAATCAAAATCGGACCACGATCTTCAAGATTCCAAAGAGAAAATGCCATCGCTGTTCCATTGAATCCAGAAATCATAGAACCCACATCACGCTTTTCGATTGGCCCTTTATAATCATCGTATCGATCAAATGAAGAATACACGATACCTTCACCCTTGGTTTCGATCGTAAAGCGAGAACGAAAGCCAAGAAGTCCGCGAGTTGGAACTTCAAATTCCATATTCGTAATTCCATTTTCTGTGAGCATATTTTTCACGATACCCTTGCGTTTTCCGAGCATTTCAAAAATCGCACCAGAAGTTTCTTCAGGAACCCACATCACCACATTTTCAATTGGTTCTTGTTTTTTTCCGTCAATTTCATGGAAAATCACCTGTGGAGAACCTACCTGCAATTCAAATCCTTCACGACGCATCGTTTCTACCAGCACTGACAAGTGCAATTCTCCGCGTCCAGAAACTTTATACGAATTTCCGTCAGAATTTTCAAAGTCAATTTTGAGACCTACATTCATTTCTGTTTCTTTTTCAAGACGATCACGAATCTGGCGAGAAGTCACGAATTTTCCTTCTTTTCCAGCAAATGGAGAATCATTCACCAAAAATTCCATCGTCAAAGTTGGCTCATCAATCGTAATTGCTGGCATTGGCTCAGCATTTGGATCTGCAACAATTGTTTCACCTACATAAATATCTGGGATTCCCGCGATAGTAATAATATCTCCGGCTTCACCTTCGGGAACTTCAATTTTTTTGAGGCCCATAGAAGTGTACACTTTTGAAATTTTTCCAGTACGACGAGCCCCATCATTTCCAATGATTGTCACAGTTTCCCCCACTTTCACCTTTCCTTCATACACGCGACCGATACCCATACGTCCAACATAATTGTCGTATGCAAGGCTTGCAATCTGCATTTTAAATGGTTTTGTCGTATCATTTGGTGCTTCATCTACTTTGGCAAGAATTGTATCAAAAAGTGGATAAATATTGTCGGATGTATCTGATAAATCTGTCTTAGCGATACCATCACGCGCAATCGTATACACGATTCGACCATCAATAATATTGGCCTGCTCATCAGTGGCTCCAAGTTGAATAAAGAGATCAAAAAGCATATCAATCACTTCATCTGGGCGAGCCGTTGGTTTGTCAATTTTGTTGATTACAACGAGCGGATTAAGACCGAGTTCAAGCGCTTTTTTAAGTACAAATTTTGTCTGAGGCATTGGACCTTCGTAGGCATCTACCACAAGACACACACTATCCACCATACGCAAAACGCGCTCCACTTCAGAACCAAAGTCTGCATGCCCCGGAGTATCCACGATGTTAATTTTTGTATCCTTGTAGGTTACGGCCGTATTTTTAGCATAAATCGTAATTCCGCGTTCTTTTTCCTGATCATTAGAATCCATAATTCCCGTCCCCACATCTTCGTTTTCACGAAATGTTCCAGACTGCTTGAGAAGCGCATCCACAAGCGTTGTTTTCCCATGGTCTACGTGCGCGATAATCGCAATATTTCGATAAGTTGTCATAAAAAATAATTTAAAAAATGGTAATCAGCACAGAGCAATCAGTAATCAGAAGAGAAAAAATTTTCTCGCCTCACTACTGATAACTTTTCTGATTTTTGAGCAATAACAAAAACGAGCCTATCGGCTCGAAACCTGCTGTATTATACATATTTTTTAAAAAAAGCAAGTATTTATTTTAGGAAAATAATTGAAAAATCTTTACTTGTTCTTAGAGTATTTATAATATTTCTTAATTCGTGTTTATGGTTACATATTTTCTCTTTATTGTATTGGTTTTATCATTTCTTGGGCTATATTTTGGTACGAAAATTTGGAGAACATGTGCGCTGAGTTTGATATCGCTTCTCATCGCACTATTCCCAATAGCGCTCTTGTTGGGCGATTATTCTGATTCTCTTGTAACCAAGCATTTTGAATAATACTCCGCTCTATGTGGACTATCTTCGCTATCTGACTGCCAAGGGCACTACGCTTCAATTCAAGACTATTGGTGCAATTGTTGTGATTGATATTTTGTTTTATTTTATACATACACTCTTGATGGAACATTTTCTCAAAAATATTGATGCTGAGCAAAGAGCCAAAGATCTCAAAGCCAATTCGGTGGCACTGATTTCAAGTATTGTGTTTGGATTTGTTGCATATTGGATTATCTTTATGCAATCTGACGCCATTCGTAGCGCATTGTATGTTTCATAAAAACTGAAAAATCCCATTTTGGGAATTTTTTAAAATCGCTTAAAAAATAAAATTCCTAAAATAGGAATTTTAAGATAAGTCTCGAATTATTCTGGTTTGATCTTTTGAGAAATTTTTGGAAATAGCCATACAAAAATCTCGTAAAGGCAAAAACCTATTACAAAGCCAAGCGTATTGAGCCACAAGTCATCCACATCAAAGACTCTGTATCTTCCTGGCAATAGAATCGTCAAAAATAATTGCAAAAATTCAATTCCAAAAGCCACAGCAAATCCAATACCAAACGCGTTCGCAAATTTTTTTGGGGATCAATATATCATTGGCAGCAAAAATCCCAATGGACTCAGTAATATCAGGTTACCGCCGATTTGTCTGATGGGCACGAGATACATATCACGAGCGATATAATGCTGCATATCATCCCAAAATCCGAACAAGCTCCATTGACCCAATATTTTCTCCTGACCAAACAAGAGTTCTACTGGGAAAAAAGTCACACTAATCAGCAGAAGCACATAAAGATATAACAGCGAAAACCATATTATTTTCTTGAGAGGCACATTTTGTTTTTTCCAAGAATGCAAAAAATAAACATACAAGAGCGCACCAATCAAGAAACATACCTTTGTATCAATATAAAACATGCTGAATTACAGTTATAAAGACGCGCGGAGTCATCAGAAAAAATGGCCATCACATTTTTATTATAATAATTTTTCTTATATGTCAAATAAAAATTGAGGAATATCTGCCGATTATTCATTCAAGATATATACTTAAATAATCTTTTAATATGTGTTTCTTTCAAAATTTGAATATTTCTTGTTTTTTCATTTTCCATTTGCGGATTTTTTGGATTTCTTGCATAATTATTTCCACAAGAAAAGAGGAACAATGTTAGAAAAATAATGAGAAATTTTTTCATAAAATTTTTAAAAACAAGATATTCTGTTATAGGCTTATTATAAGAATCTTTATTATTTGTCAAAATTGTGTCCACATAAGGAAAAATGGTGCGAAATTTGACCTTTTGACATATTCACAATTTTTTGTAAAAAATATTTGCGTTTGAAAAAATATTGTGCTAAAATTTGTGGGACTAAAAAATTTTATGGCTCAAGAAATCGAAAGACAATTTGTGGTCAAGACCGACCATCCCGACTGGATTAAAATCAAAGATTCCCTTCCAGCCGAGAAAATCACGCAAACAACCATTCATCGCGGCGAAGGCAACAAGCTGCGTGTTCGGATTATCGAAAATCTGCAAACCGGCAAGCAAACTGGTTCGTTTGCTTTCAAAGTCGTGCAAAAAAGCGGAAAAAATGAACCAAATATTCGCGATGAATACGAATGGGATGTACCGCCGCATGTGGCGCTCTATATCATGATCGGTCATCCAGAAGTCATCAAAATGCGGCGACGATATCTGCACAATGATGGAAAATATTGGGATATTGACGAATATCAGGGAAAAAATGAGGGTGTGGTGCTCGCGGATATCGAGCTTAAAAATGTCGATGACAAATTCAAAACGCCCGCATTTCTCGGAAAAGAAACCACCAAACTCAAAAAAATTACCAATAATTCTTTTTCGCAACATCCATTTGAAAGTTGGACCGACGAAGACAAAGAGTGGTTTGCAACACTTCAAAACGATTAAAAAATCCTCGAAAGAGGATTTTTATATTTTAACCAAACAATTCTTCGAGCCAGCCTTTTTTAGGTTTTCCGCCTTCCGCGATGAGAAGGGCCTCATAGAGCTTTTGCTGATCAGCTGAAAGACGCTTTGGAATATCAACAATCAAATGTATGATGAGATTTCCTGCTTTTGAATGATATTCGAGACTCTGCAATCCTTCGCCTTTGAAAATAATTTCTTCGTTTGGTTGTGTTCCTGCACGAATATTGAGCTCTTTTTTTCCAAGAATTGGAATCATAATCGTTCGCTTGGTGCCGAGTGCCGCCTCAGCTGGTGAAATTTCTACATTATAATGCAGATTAGTTCCTTGGCGCTTCAATCCACCTTCCTCATTGGGAACAGAAAAATTAATGTATAAATCACCATTTCCATCGCGTCCGCGATGTCCTTCGTCGCGAATTTTTACACTCATTCCGTCCTCAATTCCGCGAGGCACTTCCACGACTTTTTCTGCTTTTTCTGAAATTTTCCCGCTTCCGTGACAAGTGGCACATTCGTGAATGATTTTTTCGCCTGTACCACGACATTCGCTACAAGTTCGCGTTTGTTCCATCACACCAAAAACCGTTTGCATACGCTCACGGACCTGCCCAGAGCCATTACAATGCGAACATTTTTCGGTGTCGCCACCCTTTCCATGACAAGTTTCACACGAAATATTTCGTTCAAATTCTACTTTTCGCGTTACGCCGCGAATCGCATCTTCGAGCGAAATTTTCATACGAATCTCGATATCTTCACCCACATCAGCGCGATGACGACGAGTGCCGCCACCGAATCCGCCACCAAAAAATGATGAAAAAATATCGCCCAAGTCGCTTGGGTCAAATCCCCCACGAAAGCCACCGAATCCACCCATACCATCAGCAGAACCAAATCGATCATAATTCGCTTTTTTCTGCGGATCAGAAAGCGTTGCGTATGCTTCGTTAATTTTTTTAAATTTTGCTTCTGCTTCAGCATTTCCAGGATTTCTGTCAGGATGAAATTCCATCGCTTTTTTTCGATATGCCTTTTTTATTTCCGTTTCTGTCGCTGTTTCTGAGATTTCGAGAATTTCATAAAATTCTTTTGCCATATTTTGGATTTTTAAAAAAACTGAAAAATTTTCATTTTCAGTTCTGCATTGTATAAAAAATTTTCTAAAAAGCAAAATTTTTAGCACATAAAAGTTGTCGGTGCAAATTTTAGAACGCACCAATCATATACGCAATCAATCCCACAAACATAATCTGCAAAAGGAGTTTGGTCACACGAGCAATTCGCATACCAAGCTGAAATTGCTTTTCTTTTTCTGGAGTTTCAAGATTCATTTTACTGAATCCAATATCCAGCCCCGTAATCAGCAAATATGAAAAAGTAGCGATGCCCATCAAAAACCACAAAATATTTTTGTGCGCTGGAGTGGTATATTTGGTCACTTCCATGCCTGGCGGAAGCATTTCTGGAAAATTTCCAAAATTATAGATTACAAACATCCAAAGTCCGATCAAAATGAGCAACGAAAGAATTTCAATCGTTGTGTCAAAAAAATTTTTTTTGAAAAGGAAGAATGACATAATTCGAAAATTTAAAAATTAAAAATTCATTGGTGGCTTGCGGAAGGGAAAATCGTCATCCGCGTCGTCATCAAAATTATTCATCACATCCTGCGTCCAACGCGACAACGCGTACAAATTATCATTGAGTGCCATATTTCGCCAGTCGATAATAAAATCGTCCGGTGTTCGCTGGTCGCCCGCGATATAATACGCCATCATCACACTATATCCCTGTTCTTCAGCGATTTGATTGATGCGTTTGATGTAATCCTGAACCTTGTCAGTAAATTCTTCTCGAGAAAGTTGAGCCATAAAAAATAATTTTTTTCATTATACAAAATTTTTGAAAAATTCAAAGAAAAATGCCAAAATCGGAAATATTTGATTTTTTTTGGCTTTCTTTACAATGATACTATCTTTTTAAACAAGTATGAAATTTTCAAAAAAGAAACTTTGGTTTTTGATATTTTTCTTGGGATTTTTGTGAATTTTATCAATGCTCACAGTTGATTTTCGCTTGGAAAAAATTGTTCCAGCAGAAAAACTAGCTTGATTTGAAAAATGGCAAATAAGCCTTCTTTTGATGATAAATCCTACAATTTTGCTCACCATTGCAACAACTGTTTGAGTAGTTTTGTATGACAAAATGGGTTTCAAACTTCCCATTTTTGAAAAAATTCTTGGGAAAAATGAAACAAAAATTGATTGGAAAAATATCTTATTTTTGTGAATTTTTGGCTGAATCTTGGCTGGGATTTTGACTGTAATTTTTGGTTTTTTAATGAAAAATTATCTTCCAGAATCACTTTTTGTAAATAATGAGATGCCTATCATTTCTAGAATTTTTTATTGATGAATTCTTGAAGAAATCCTGATTCATTTCGGCTTAATGACACTTTTAGCTTGGATTTTTTACAAAATTTTTAAAAAGAAAAATATTTGGATTTATGGCTCTGCTATCATTATTTCTTCACTTGTTTTTGGAATTGGACATTTGCCAGTGATGAAATTACTTGTTTGAGAGCTTAGTATGATTATCATTTTTTACACAATTTTTGGAAATTTTATTCCTGGATTGATTTTTGGATTTTTGTATTACAAAAATGGGCTTGAAATAGCTATGATTGCACATATTGTGGCACATATTATTTTGATAACTATGATATAATTTGAGAGCAGAAAAATTACTTGACTTATTATAAAAATATTATATAATGTATAAATTTATTTTCGTAATTTCGTAATATATATGAATAAAATTAATGAATCTGTTTCAGAGAAACTTCCTGTTGAGACTCAACGTGAAAATCTTCTAAATCTGAATCCAGATATGATGTGTTGAGTGTATTCTCTTGAGGGGGAAGATGATGAAAATGTTTCTCTTTCTCTTGTAAAAAATACTCTTTGTTTATATCCAAAGCAACTTGAGAATATTAAAGGCCTTGATGAAAATCCTGATGTAAATCTCATAAATATCACTGATTTACGCAAAGGAAAGATTTCGGTATTACATGGAAACGGAGTGGAGATCAAAAATCCGATTATAGTTGCTGGTGGAGTTATAGAATTTTTTGCCGCAGACAAATGAGACTGAACGACTCGCGATCATATTTTACTAACTCTGAGAGATTATGGCTCTACTTTTCCTCTTCACTATACAAGCGTAGCTGGTGGGAATATCTGAGAAAATTTATTCGAAGATTTGGAAAGAGAACAAGCCGAAGAAAGTCCTTTCCTTTTAAAAGATAGTGAAGGAAACTATGCACTTTGAGTTCGTAAACTTGATTCAATATTTTTAAGAAATCTTCAAAATTCTATAAGTTCTTGGAAAGAAAAAATTGCCAAATTTCAAAACAATCCAGAAAAATCTGATGAAATGAATCAAGCAGAAAAATTTCTAAAAACAAGTTTTCCAAAAATAGGAAGCCTCAATGAGCTTAGAAAAATATTAGATGAAATCGTAGAAAAACAAAATTTTGTTCAATATAATGCTGAAACTCTAGAAGATTATCCATGAGCAAATATGAAAAATGTCTCTCTTGGAGATTCTCGTGGAAGATTTTATGTTTTTCATGATAAAGCAAATAATGTAATCGAATACAATAAGTTGGAAAGGATTCTAGATATTCCAGAAAATTATACACTTGCTGGGCGCGGGAGTTCAAGACTTTTCTTAGAAAGCATAAACCAAAGACCTTCGAGTATTGCAAGAAATAATTGAATTAAAAAATTGGTTCCTTTTGTACAAAACTTTGTAAATCAAACACTTTCAAAAATCTAAAAAATCTCCCAAAAGGGAGATTTTTTATTTTACAATGGTGACATCTTTTATATCTTTCATTCATCAAGCATTTACGAGATATATTTTTCAAGCCATTCTTTATCCATACAAACACTTCATGCACAAGATTTTGTTCTACAGAATTTTTAGTACTTATTTAAGTTTTTGTATTATTTATTAAACTAAATAGTATTTGTAGGATTGTTGGCTCCATAGCTTGAAAGTTTATCATAAAAATAAAAGTATTAAAATTTAATTTTTTATAATTTGTAAGCAGTAATATTATCTCTAAATTTTAGTTCCACCTCAGAGAGTACTAAATTTTTTATTTTAGCAATAAGAAACAACATTTCTAAAGGTCATATACCTCAAGGTACTGGTGTTAAAAAATTAATTTTATGTATGTTACTTGTAGCATAATCAATACTTCATCTAATTCATAGTCTTCACCTAATAAAACCTGTATCTATAATTGATACTCAAGACTGTTTAATATTATTTGATAAAATAATTGGAGAGCCTGAAGTACTAATAAGTAAGTCTGACGTTTTTTGTAAATCCTCCATTAAGTCTTCTGAAAAATTTAAATCAATTTTATCAACTCTATTAACTACTGGAGCATTAATTCATAATTCAAGATTTGTTCAAATAAATCATTTAGATCATAATATTGTAACTACATCTATTTTGTATTTTTCGACTAAGTAATTAGCTAATGAAATAATACCTTGTTGAGTACAACCAAATTTGTTAGGATCTTGATTTAAGTTATCAATATCTTGAGAATTAGGAATTTTTTGAATTAGTGATATTATATCTTCATGATGGCAAGGTAATTGAACTATAATTTTCTTTCACATTTCTATAGCTTTTTGTAATTCTTCCTTTATATGATAAAAATCAGCTTTTTTCTCATCTGTGTAACGAAAATATATTTTTGTTTGTGTTTTGAGGCAGGTTTTTATTTTTTCTTTAAATGATATAAAAGCTTGAGGATCTTTTTGAAACATAAATAAGCAAACTTCTGCTTCATTTAAAGAACAAGAAAAATATGAAGTAACTAGGTCTATATTTACTCATCATACAAATAAATTGGTAAAATTAATATTTTGATTTATGTGTAAAAAATCTGAAATTGTCTTATCAGATGTAGATCTTCAATCAAATAAAAACATTTTTATGTATTAAATATTAATTCAAGAAATAGATTGGGAAAATTGTACATACTTTTCACAAATATCTTTTTTTATTTTTTCATCTTTAATAAAATTGATATTAGATTTTACTCACTCTAAAGAAGATAATCAAGCTGCTTTTAATAAGTGAATTGATACAAAAGCATCTGAAACTACATTTTGATTTCAATTTTCAACACATTTTTTTATAAGAGGAATTCAATCTAAAATGGCCTTAATAAACTCAAAAGGAATATTACTTGAATTTATAAGTGATTCTTGGATTTTTTCTTGTCTAAACTTTTTTTGTTCTTCTGTTTCTTTTGGTAATCTAGCAGCCTCTAAATATCAATTAAAAGCGCTAATATCAGCTTCATAAAAGTTTTTAAGAGAATTTACATATTCAATTAATTTTTGCTTTACTGTTATATCTAAGTCATCATCTTTTGTTAAAGAAGCAACCATTGAGGACATAGATGCTCAAAGAGCTCAAACAATAGATGCTACACCTCCACCTCAAGGCATATTTGGTCAAGATGAAAGTTTTATAAATTGATTAACTGATAAATCTAAGTCATCTTGAAAATGTTGTAACTCAATTGCTTTCAATAAATTTTTAAAAATCATTGAAGTTGTGATTAATCAGACTCATCCTGGTACTGGAGTAACATATTTAGCAAGTTTTGAAACATTTTCATAATCTACATCTCAATATATTTTTCAGTTTTCATCCACAGAGATTCAAGCATCAACAATAATTGATTCTGAAGTTACCATATCTGCTGTTAAAACTCAAATCTTACCTGTAGCTGTCACAATTATATCAGATCTAAGAGCTAACTCTTTTAAATTTTTAGTTTTAGAATTTGCAACTGTAACTGTTGCTCATTCTCAAATAAGAAGATTAGCAAGTGGTTTTCAAACAGTTTTTCATCTTCAAATTATTAAAATATTTTTTCAAGATATATCTTCAACTAAATTTTTTATAATTTCTAAACAAGCTAATGGTGTAGCAGGAATAATAGCAGAATCTAATTCTCAGCTCAATAATTTTCATTGATTTTCTATATGTAATCAATCAATATCCTTTGATGATAAAATTTTTCCGATAGCTTCATTATAAGATAATCATTCAGGGAGAGGACTTTCAATCAAAATCCCATTAATTTTTCTATCAAGAGATAATTTTTCTACAAAATTGTTAATTTCAGTTTGGGTAGAATTTTCAGGAAAATCATGAATATTCAATGTGATTCACAGTTGCTCAGCAACTCTTTTTTTGGTTTGTGCATAGATTTTTGAAGATTCATCCGTTCCTACTAATACAACATCAACTCTGGGAGTTACATTCTTTTCTTTTAAATTAGACACTTCAGATGCGATTTGTGTACGCAATGATGAGGACATATCTTTTATATTAATCATATCATAAAAATCAAAAAATAACTTATTGTAAATAAATAATATATAAATAAAATATTTTGTCAAAAAAATCTCACATTTTAGTTCAAAGTGCACAAAAAGATTTTAAAAATTAAAAAATACAAAACAAATGGATTCAGCTTTAAAAAAATATTTCATAACTTATTATAAAAAATCTCCAAAAGGAGATTTTTTATTTTACAATTGTAACGTCTTTTACATCTTTCATTCCTCAAGCATTTACGAGATTTGTAAATCCTTGTTTTTTCAAAGCTTCAATAGCTTGAGCTGATCTACGACCACTACGACAATAAACACGAAGTTCTGTATCTTTTGGAAGAATTTCAGTCTTCCCCGCTTCTACATCAGCAAGAGTCAGATGAATTGCTCAATCAATGTGTCATTCAGCCCACTCTTCATCAGTACGAACATCGACATACACAAAATTTTGCTCTGCCACTGTTTCGGTATTTTGTTTTCCTGAAGCGGTTTCTTGATTAGCAGAAGGATTTGTTCCGCAACTTGCAAGCGTCATCATAATGAGAAAAAATGAAATAATTGTACGAATCATAATAAAAAATTAGCAAAAACGATTATATATTTTTTCTTGAAAAAGCCAAATTTTTCCATTTCGAAAAAATTTTTCCCAAATTGAGAAATTTTTATTTTGTTTATTTTAAGCCAAAAAATTGAGATAATTTTTTAAAATTAGCACTCAATACAAAAAAGTGCTAAAAAAGTTTTGACAAAAAAATAAAAAATGATATACTCTTTATTGTAAGATTTAGCACAGACAATAAATATCTGCTAATCTTCATCAAAAATGTTTATTATTTCTTAATTTTTATACTATGTCAAAAATTATTGGAATCGACTTGGGTACAACTAACTCTGCTGTTGCCTTTATGGAAGGTGGTCAGGCAAAAATTATTCCGAACGCTGAGGGTGGTAATACGACTCCGTCTGTAGTTGCTCTCAAAAAAGATGGCGAAACAATCGTTGGGATGCCAGCTCGTCGCCAGGCGGTGACAAATCCACTCAAAACTATTTATTCTGCAAAACGATTTATCGGACGCAAATTTAGTGAAGTAAAAAATGAAATCAAAAATGTTCCGTTCAATGTCGTGGAAGGCGCTGATGGCGCCGCAATGATTGAATGGGACGGAAAACCAGTTCGTCCAGAAGAAATTTCTGCAAAAGTTCTTGAAAAACTCAAAGCCGACGCAGAAAAATATCTTGGACAAAAAGTAACAGAAGCAGTAATTACCGTTCCTGCATACTTCAACGACTCTGAGCGTCAAGCTACTATCAATGCTGGTAAAATTGCTGGCCTTGATGTAAAACGAATTGTGAATGAACCAACAGCTGCGGCTCTTGCCTATGGTGCTGACAAAAACAAGGACCAAAAAATCGCGGTATACGACTTTGGTGGTGGTACATTTGATATCTCTATTCTCGAAATTGGATCAGAAGGAACATTTGAAGTTTTGGCGACAAATGGTGATACAAAACTTGGTGGTGACGACTTTGATCAGGCGATTTTTGAATATGTCATGGCGGAATTCAAAAAAGAAACTGGAATTGACCTTATGAACGATGCGATGGCGGTTCAGCGTGTTCGTAGTGCGTCTGAAAAAGCAAAAATCGAACTTTCTGCATCGACTCAGACAGAAATCAATGAACCATTCATTGCGATGAATGATGGTGTACCTTCAAATCTTAACATCACACTCACTCGCGCAAAATTTGAAGAACTCATTGCTCCGCTTGTAGAACGCTCTATTGAACCTTGTAAAAAAGTTCTGAAAGATGCTGGACTTCAGGCTTCTCAGATTAACGAAGTGATTTTGGTGGGTGGATCAACTCGCGTACCGCTTGTAAAACAAAAAGTGGAACAATTCTTTGGAAAAAAACCAAATGAAAGCGTGCATCCAGACGAAGCAGTAGCGCTCGGTGCTGCGATTCAGGCAGGTATTATTCAGGGTGATGTGAAAGATGTTTTGCTTCTTGATGTGACTCCACTTTCTCTTGGTATCGAAACTTTGGGTGGTGTGATGACTCGCATGATTGAGCGCAATACGACTATCCCAACTTCAAAATCTCAGGTATACTCTACTGCGGCCGACAATCAGGATAGCGTAGAAATCCACATTTTACAGGGTGAACGCGAAATGGCGGCTGATAACAAATCTCTCGGACGATTTATTTTGTCAGGAATTGCCCCAGCTCCTCGCGGAATTCCTCAGATTGAAGTGACTTTTGATATCGATGCGTCTGGTGTTCTTCATGTAACAGCGAAAGATAAAGGAACTGGAAAAGAACAAAAAATTACGGTTCAAGGAAATACTGGAATGAGCGATGATGAAATCGAAAAGCTCGTGAAAGAAGCGGAAGCAAATCGTGAAGCTGACAAGAAAAAGAAAGAATCTATCGAGGCTCGCAATCATGCTGACTCTCTCGTGTATCAGTCAGAAAAAACTCTTGAAGACAATAAAGGAAAATATGACGAAAAGGATGGTGAAACAGCAAAATCTGCGATTGATCGTTTGAAGCAGGTTCTTGCGGATACAAATTCTACAAAAGAAGATATCGAGGAGGCAACAAAGACGCTTTCTGATATTATGATGAAAATCGGTCAAGCGATTTATGCACAACCATCGGCTGATGCCAATGCGGCTGGCGAAACAAAAAATGACGACGGAACAGTAGATGCTGACGTAGAAGAGGAAAAATAATTTCCTATAAAACTCTCAATTTTTGAGGGTTTTATTTTTTTAAAAATTTTTGATTGACTTTTTTTTGTTTTTTGTATATCTAAAATATGTCATATATGATATCAACACTCCGATTTATTCTTTTACAAAAATATAACATGAACTCATTCCAGTCTACATATACAAAAATTGTACAAAATGCTCTTAATTATGGAGAAAAATTTGGAGTTACCATCGATAGGGATTTTGCTTTTTCAAAACTTATTGAAGAAGTTGGAGAATTTGCACAAGCAAAGCTTATTTTTGAACGAAAATCAAGACCAGAAAAATTTATTGATGACAATATAGCAAAAGATGAGCTTGCCAAAGAATTGGCAGACGTTATCTGAATGGCTTTTGTTAATGCACATGTCCTATGAATCGATATAGAACAAGCTTTAAAAATTAAATGGATAAAAGAATAATATATTAAGACTCACGTGCTTATGCTCTCGGATGAACTCCTAGTATGGAAAGATCGAGAACTCAAAATTTTTGGGGGTTTTATTTTTTGAAAATTTTTTGATTGACTTTCATGACTATTTTGATAATGTGAGAAAAATGCAATATTTTTTCAATGTGACTCATTATTTCATAAATACTTAAAATGCCTCAAGAATTCGAAATTAAATTTATCAAAATTGATAGAAACCAAGTTCGCGAAAAATGCAAATCTATGGGACTTGTTTGTACAACGGACGAATTTCTCATGATTCGAAAAACCTTTCATCCCATCACCACGGAAAAAAATGAATGGTTTCGCATTCGCCAAGAATCCGATAAAATTACTATGACATACAAATGCATTCACAATGATTCAATTGATGGTGTGGAAGAGCACGAAATTATCGTAGATGATTTTGATGTCGCCGCAAAAATTTTAGAAAAAACAGGACTAAAAAATACTTCTACACAAGAAAATTATCGAGAAATATGGAAAAATAACGAAATTGAAATTTGTATCGATACTTGGCCAGGATTGGCGCCATATATCGAAATCGAGGGGAAAAATGAAGAAATTGTCAAAAAATATGTCGAAAAAATGTGATACGATTTTCACGATTGACTCTTTGGTGGCTCAGAAGTGATTTATGAAAAAGAACTAGGAATTGATCCAAAAATTCTCATTTCTCTCCCAGAAATTACTTTTCAAAATCCTCCGAAAATATTATAAGCATCTAAGTGCATAAACATTTTACAATAAAAAAATATAATTATACTACTCAAACTTAATTTATAATTATTAAAAAATATGAATAAAAATATTGCTGGATTGAAAGTTACAACAACAAATAAAGATGGAAAATCAGCTCAAGATTTGTACCAAATTTGGAATAAATTTATGGAAAAGGATTTTAGAGAATCAATACAAAAAATTGCTAAAAACCCTATTAATTATGCAGTTTATACAAATTATGAAAAAGATTTTTTTGAAGGAAATTATGATGTATATGTTGGAAGGGAAACAGAAAATTCTGAAAATAATTTTGAAAATATTTTGGTGGATTGGGAAAAATTTGAAATTTTTGAGTTTGAATATACTTCACCAGAATCAGTTTTTGATGCTTGGAAAACTATTTGGGAAAATAAAGATTTAAATCGTGCTTACACTTATGATATTGAAGAGTATTATGAGGAAGGAAAATTTAGAATTTATATTTCTGTAAACTAAAAAATCCCCATTTTACGGGGATTTTAAAAACTCGGAAAATTCTCAGCAATTTCCTCCAAATGCTCGGCATATTGGCTCGCATATTCTACACTCGCGATGGTCGCAATTTTCGCCAAATAATGATTGTCATCATATTTTCCATTCACATCAATTGGGAAAAATCGAACATATTTTCATTTGTAAAATAATACTCAAAATTCGTCAAAAATCTCATCACCAAGCCGATACACAACATTGCACATTTTCTTTTTATAGAAAAATTTTTCAAAACTTTTCCCAAATAAGAATTCTTGCGGCAAAAAATTCCCATCCTGTGGAGGAATTTCCTGGATTTCCACAAAATCCGTAATCAATTCTAAATTGACGAGCATCCAGCCGTCCCATTCCTGATTATATTCTTGATCCCAAAGCCGAAAATGCAGCCATTTCTCCGTTTTTTCGACCAGCAATCCAAAAATCTTTTCATTATTGAGATTTTTCCAAGAATAAAAATGTCAAAGTTGTAAATCCATATTTTTCAAAAATTTTTCAAATTATAATCAAAAAAATAAAAAAACAAGAATTTATCTGACAAATATGCAAAAAAGCATAATATAAAAAACGCTTTTTAAAAGCACTTTCTTTAACTCACATATAGGAGCAATAACAATGGCACATGGTCCTCAAGGTACCGGCAATTATAAGGGTAAACGTGATCGTCACGAGAAAACTCCACATAATTCAGCCAAAAAAAGAGAAGAGCTGGACACATATCGGCAACAAAAAGAAAAAATAGTTTTGTTACATGTGTTTAGTCACCTATATTTAGTGAAACGCCCACCAGCATAGGAAACTGGTGGGATTTTTTATTCTTTATATATCAATACGAATTAATAGTCGTTTTCTATTTGTATACAAAAAATGAGAAATAAAAAATTTTTTAAAAAATATCAAGATTTTAAGTGGACTTAAAGTAAAAAAATATAATGACTTTGTATCGAAAGATACATTCGGAAATCCGAAGCAATATTATTTCTTTACTTTTCTGATTATGAAGAAATTGGTAGCACTTATGTTGGCACTTTTGCTTGCGATGCAAAGTTTTGCCACAGCGAGCGCGGCAGCATTTAACGAAAATATTTATTATTGGGCAAAAGGCTTCAATGTAACAACTATTGAACAAATCGAAAAATTCCGCCCAAATGACAATATTTCTCGTGAAGAAGTGGCAGCATTGATGACTCGCGCGATTGAAAAAGGACTTTTCCCAGCAAAAATCGCGACAGCGAAAGAAATTCCGTTTGTGGATAAAGCACAAATTGCGCCAGAATTCCAAAATGCGGTTCAAATGGTGCAAAATTCTGGAATTTTTCAAGGAAATAATCATTATTTTAATCCAAAAAATTCTCTCACAGAGCTTGAAGCGATCGCGATTCTCGTTCGCGCAAGCCGTGAAGATGTAGACGATCTCAATACGAAAACAAATCCTTGGTATCAAGAATATTTGAACATTGCGAGAAAATTTGATGTAGTTCCTGCGAATTTGAACGCACCAATCACTCGCGACAAATTTTTCACTTGGATGAAACAATTTGTAGAAAACACGACTGTGAAAACAGTGCTCGAAGGAAAATGGATGCTCAAAAATGTCGAACTTGAAAAAGGAAAACCAACAGAGCTCAAAGACGTAACGCTCACTTTTACTGGTCACAAAGTGCACGCAAAAATCTGTAATAATATCAATGGAGAGTTTACGCTCACGCCTGATACTATTAAAACAACTGATCTTATCTCGACTCTCATGGCTTGTCAAGATAAAAAGATCATGTCAGCTGAAAAAAATTTTGAACTCAATAATGCAAAATTTATGTTGTCTGACGATGAAAAAACTCTCGAAATCACGACAGCACGAGGCATTAAATATACTTTCCAAAAAGCATAAAAATCCCCAAATGGGGATTTTTCTCGTTTTTAGTGTTTTCTTACCGAGGAATGATACAATATTTGTGCTTATGTCTTAAAAATATTTTCTTATGAAAAAAATTCTTATTCCTGCAATGCTTGTAGTTCTCTCTACAACCGCAGTAATACCAATTTTTGCACAAAGCTACAGAGTTCGTGACGCTCATCGCTGTGAAACCTGGGAAGGTGAGCGATGGGATGCGCGATACGGAAAATGCATGGATCCGGGTGATTATTATGATGACGATGACGATAATGACTACTACAAATATCACCATCGGGCTGTCAGTACTGCCCCAGTAACACCAGTAAATACAACATCAAATAATGATAGTGATGTGGCTGTATACAATTGGGCAAAAAATAATGGCCTCACAACTGCGGCAAGCTTCCGTGACTTCCGCGATGACGGCAAAATTACGCGTGACGAAGTGGCAGTAATCGTTCAGCGGGCGCTCAACAAAGGTCTTTTTTCATCAGTTTCTACATCAAATAGTGCTGTACGATACAATGATGACGCGCAAATTGCGAAAGAATTTAAATCCGCAACTTCATTTGTTCAGAATGCTGGAATTATGCGCGGAAATCGAGGATATTTTTATCCAAAAAATCTCTTGACTGATTACGAAGCACTTGTAATCGTTGCTCGTGCGACTGCCAAAACAGAAATTAGCAACTTTGACCAGGCTCGCGCGTTTGCTGCTCGACTTGGCAAAAGTTTTGAACGTGATGATATGTATGATCGTATTGATCGTGGAGATTTCTTTGAATTGATCAAAAAAGCCAAAGAACGCCTCTAAAACCCGATTTATTTCATAATTTTTCGCTTATGAATCTTCAAACTATTTTGCACGCAGATGCTTTTGAAAACGAAAAAGATTTTCTCAAATCAGAAATCGAAAAAAATATTTCTGGAAAATTGGATGCCTACATTCGCCCACATCTTTCAGAAAATAATGATTCTGTACGAATAGAAGCCTTTTTCGATCGATCAAAAACAGGATTTGACGGAAAACTGATTCTCACACTTCCCGACACAACTCTGCGCGCTTCACGCGAAAATTTTTCAAAATTGGACGATTTAGTATCTCACCTTTTCACCCATCTCAAAACACAATTATTAAAATAAAATCCCATTCAGGGATTTTATTTTTTGCGAATTGTTTCAATCTTTGCGAGAACTTCCAGTAACTTTGGGTCGTTTTTTTCGACTTTTGCAATCATGGCATCAAGAGTCTCAGTCGACGGCATCTGCTCAGTGAGCAGATGCTCTTCTAGCTCCAATTTTTCTATTTTGAAAAAATTTTTATAATTTTCATCATGAAAAATCTGATTCTCTAAGCCAAAAGTTTTTAGTCTTTTTCCAATTTCTAGATAGTCTCCAAACGAAATGTTTTCGTTATTCAAAAATTTTTGATTCCAAATGAGTATTTTCGTTTCCTGAATTTCATATTCTACATCGGGAAAATCAAGAAAAATTTCTGCGAGTGAATCAGAAAAATTTTCTATCAAAATGTTTTCTGGAAAAAGGACCAAAAGCGAAAAAATAAACATATTAAAGGTGGGTTTTAAGATTTTCTAAAATTTTTTGAATTTCTATTTCGTTTTCTGCCATTTCAGTAAGAATCTCATCAGGTTCACGAAAAATCTCTTCTTTTATTTTGTTTGGATTTTTGGCAGAAAGGTCAAAATTTTGGATGTCTTTTGCTTTCACTATCCAAGAATTTTCTGAGATTTCCCTTTTTTTCATAAGTTCTGGAATATGCTTGATCTCATCATAATTGATTGGTTTATTTTTTGTCAATTTTCTTCATAAATCAACTTCATAATACCAAATATCTTGTGTAGCCCCAGTTTTATCAAAAAATATAGTATTTGTTTTCACTCCAGAATATGGCAAAAACACTCAGGCTGGCAAACTTACGATAGAATGCAAATTGCACTCTTGAATCAATTTTTTCTTGATTTCTACAAAAGCATTTGAATTATTAAAAAGTACTCATTCTGGCACAATAATCGCAGATTTTCCACCATTTTTGAGAATTTTTATGATGTACTGCAAAAAAAGCATTTCTGTAGCATTTGTTTTGATAGGAAAATTTTGTTGAATTTCTTCTTTTTCCTTCCCACCAAATGGAGGATTTGCCAAAATAATATCAAATTTATCTTTTTCTTCTATATCACGAATATTGGTTGTCAGAGTGTTTTTCTTGTTGAGATTTGGATTTGAAATTCAGTGCAAAATCATATTCATCATCCCCATTGTGTAGGCAAGTGGAGTTTTTCATTTGCAAAAAATGTTTCATTTTTCAGTATTTCTAGCTCTTTATCAGAAGAAATTTTTGGTTTCATAAAATTGAAAGCCTCTATCAAAAATCCACAACTTCCTGCTGCTGGGTCACAAATTTTTTCTCAGATTCTTGGAGAAATAGCCTCAACCATGATTTTAATCACACTTCTTGGAGTATAAAATTCTCCCGAATTTCAACCGTCATTTCCCATTCCTTGAAGCAAGTCTTCATAAACTCATGAAAGCTCAAACAAATCTTCCTGTTTTTGAAAGCTCAGTTTGTTGATTTCATCAGTAATATCTTTGATTGTATGTCCAGACTCAATACGATTATTTATAAATTTGAATATTTCTCCAATCTTGTATTTCATAGAGTGATAATCATTTTCAGAATCACGAAAAGTGGCAAGATATGGGAAAAGTTCATTGTTTACAAAATCCTTGATATCATCACCACTTGGAAGCTGAGTCCAATTTTTCCAACGATATTTTTCCTCAAGAATAAAATCATATGTTGTGCCATTGAGTACAGCATTGTAGGATTCCCTGTCTTCATAATCGTCCAAAAATTTCAAGAACAATAACCAAGAGATTTGCTCTGTATAGTGCATAGCACCAGAGATTCCATCATCCTTGCGGAGATAGTCAGTGATAAGATTTATTGATTGTTTCATAAAATAATTTTAATAGCTAAACAAGCTCACCAGCAAAAGCTTTTTTCAGAAAACTTTGTTTCATTTCATCCAGATTTTTGATTTGTGCCTGATAGAGATTTTTGAATTTTTGATTTTCAGCAAAAATATTATCCAGATAGCTTACAATATTTTTTTTGAGTTTCAAGTGGTGGGAGTGGGATGGAAAGATTTTCAAGATCAGTTTTAGTAATTGAAGCGAAAGTACTTCATTTTCAAAGCTCTGAAATTTCTTTTTCAAATTTTTTAAAAAATTTGAAAACATAAGATGAAAGAATACAATTTTCTTTTGCTCGTATTGCTCATAATCATCGTCAAATACAACATTTTTCATTTGCAATATTTGTTGGTCCAACAGGTGCTCGCACGCTTATCAAAATATCTCATTTCTCAGCAATTTTTATAGGATTACTGCAGAAAATCTCTGGAGTTGGAAATATTTCTCAAAATTCTTTTTTTCATTGAAAAAATGGAAGCCCAACTCATTCTGTATTGTATGTTTCAGATTTTGGAGATTGTCACATGATAAGTTCACACACCTCCCCCAACTTCTTCCTTTCCCACTCATCATTTGCAAAAATTTTTTCCAAAACAGATTTATTCATCTCATCCACATTTTGGAGATTTTTTTCAAGAAGATTTTTTGATTTTTCTATTTCTACAAAAATCATGTCCAGCTTTTCTACAATGAGTTTTTGGGTTGAGAGTGGTGGGAGAGGGATTTCTTGATTTTTTAAACTTCCTAATTTTATGTAAGGGATAGCACTTCATAGTGTTTCTGTCAGAAGCTCTCTGCGTAAATTTCAATCCAAAAAATAAAATAAAAAATTTTTATAAATATCTTTAAAATTATCCAAAACATAAGTTCTTTGATATGCTTCAAATTTTCATTTATATTTTTTACAAGCTCAAACATCTCAATTTCAAGCTATCAAGATAGCATCTGTATCAAAAGAATATCAAGGAGCTTTTAAAATTTCTCTTCAGCAAGTAAAAAAAGGAAACAATCAATCTTCTGTTGAATAGTTAGCATCTTTTCGTCAAGTTTTAATCTCACAAACCTCTCACAATTTTTTTGTTGGGTACATTTTTTGGTTAGTTATTTTTAATTTTATTTAAACGTTTTCATAATATTTTTTCTTGATATCATTCTTCATTTAATTTATTAGCAATAATATCAATAATTGCGGGATTAAAAACTATTTTTCCTCTCTTTTTTAAAGAATCTGTTTGTTCAAACCATAAGTAAGTTGCATTCTCTATAAAATCAATCGAAGTCTTATCTGGTAGTATTACTTTAAATTTCTTATCATTTACCCAACCTAAATCATACATTACAATCTTTAAGTCATTTGAACTTATATTGAATCATGATGCTTTTTTAACTCAATCTATTATTGAAGATAATGAAGTATAATCTCTTTGCTGATTAATATCTCAAACAATTCTATATAATGGCTTTCATTTGTCACTAGTAATTTTACCTATATCTCAAGCCTTTATACTTTGTAATATAATATTAAATACATCATTATGATCTTTAACAACATCAATTTCAGTTCAAGATAAAGTGTTCGTTTTTCAATTAAATCAATAAACTTTATTTTGAATAGGGTTTAATATTAAAACTTCCTTTGGATTAATATCTACCATTTCAGGTAGCAAATTAGACCAAATTTCCATAAATTCCTTACTCTTTTCATTTGCTTTTATTTGTAAAAAGCTATTAAAAGTGGAACCATTTTCATTTGCAAGTGTATTTGTACTTCATATTCTATGATAAATATTTCATTTTTTTACATTTCAATAATCCTTACAGTCCTTATTAGGAATAAGAATTTCATCTGATTTTGATATAAGGAATGCATAAAAAATTCTTGAAGCAATATTAAATTTTTCAAAATCAAAATTACAATTCTGTCAAGTTATGCTGTTTATTTGCTGAGATAATGAATTTCAATCAATCTTTTCAATTAAATCTAAATTTTCAGCATTTAATCAAATATCTGTAATTATTCAAGATTTTCAATCCTCTTCAAATCACAACAATAAAATTCATCAATCTGAATTTGCAAAAGATAAGATATCTTTTAAAAAATTAGTTAAAAAATTTTCTATCTCATTTTTAGAACTATTTATACTCATTTCTTTTTTATAATCAAGAAATTGATTTTCTTTTTGATAATTTCCATGCTCTACAATTTGATTTTTTATATCTTGAAATTTTTCTTTTAATTCTCTAATATACATAATTCGATATTTAATTAAAAACTAAACCTCCACCTCATACAAAGCCTTTTGAATGCCATAATAAGCCTTCACAAGCTCATTTGGTCATCCAAATTGCTCAGCTATTTCCATAGTTGTCCCATGTCAGAAAAGATCAACTTTGGCAGTGAGCTTTTCTTTGGCAAAATCTAAAATCCCATTGTTTTCATACAAATCTGTCAAAAATTCCAAAAATTCTTTTGCCTCAGGATTGGTATAATTGCTGGCAAAATGCTTTCAGAAAATACTTCTTTGTTTACGATTTTTTATTTCTGTTTCATATGATATATATGATAAAATATCAAAAATATCTGACTTTTCAGCACAAAACATCTTTTTTAAAGCAGCAAATTGTTCCTTGTCAAATCACAAAGAAGCCAGTTTTCTGAGCAATTCCTCTCTTTTATTAGGATCAGCCCAAGTCACACGAAGTTGATGCTCATTTTCATAAAGTTTTGGCAACTCAGAAAAAAGTTTTTTCAAAAAATCTTCTGTAGAAAGAAGCCTTCCAGAAGCAGGATCTATATAATATGTCTCAATATCTATCACCTTTACTTCTCTATTTTCTCACAAAATCACTACCAATTTTTCTTTTGGATTTTCTTCCTTTGGATTTTCAATCGACTCTACTTCATCAATATTTTCAATTTTTTCTTTTTTTGTTTTGGCTTCTTTTTCATTTATTTCTTCAATATTATCAGCTGGTCATTCCCAAATCTCATCAATAAAACGAATAGAAGAACCAACAAAATCATAAATTGTGAAAAAATCTTTTCCATCAAAAACTCTTGTTCCGCGACCAACTATTTGCTTGTACTCCACAATACTTCAGATATTTCTCACCAAAACAATATTTCTCACATTTTTGGCATCAACTCCTGTTGTCAGCATCTGAGAACTTGTCAAAATCACTGGAATATGTGCATCATTATCCTGAAATCTTTCCAAAAAAGTTCTTCAAATTTCTCATTCATCACTTGTCACTCTCACACAATAATCAGGATCTCTAACTGTTTTATATTTATTTATAGCATCTCTCATACGAAGTGCATGCCCTTGATCTACACAAAAAATAATGGTTTTATCAAATTTATTTATTTGATTCAAAATCATTTCAGCAATCAAATCAGACCTTTCCTCCAAAATAATATTTTTATCCATATCTTTGACATCATAAATATTTTTCTTTGCTTCTCCAGAAACAATGGTGTCAGAAGATTGTAATACAAATTCATCGATATTAAGCTTAATTCTCTTGATTTTAAAAGGAGTCAAAAAACCATCATCTATTCAAGATTTGAGACTGTATTCATACACAGGCTTTCAAAAATATTTATAAGTGTCTCTGTTTTCCTCTCTTTTTGGAGTGGCTGTCATCCCGATTTGCACAGCACTATCAAAATATTTCAAAATCTCAGCCCAATTTCCATCTTCCTTGGCTCAACCACGATGACACTCATCAATAATAATGGCATCAAAAAAATCTTTTTCGTATTTTTCAAAATATTTTTCGTCCAAAATTTCCTCTTGTCAATCATCATCAGAAAGATTTCATCCTGTCAAAGCCTGATAAATTGCAAAGAAAAAATTGGCATTTTTTGGAACTTCACCTCACCTTTTTTTGATTTCTTTTCAATTGATTTTTTTATAATCTTTTTCAAAATAATTAAATGTGTTCATAGCCTGATCTACAAGCACATTTCTATCAGCCAAAAAAAGTATTTTTGGCCTTCTTTCCCCAATTCCATCAAGCGACCATTTTGCCTCAAAAAGTTTGTAACAAATCTGAAAAGCAATCACCGTTTTTCCAGTTCCTGTAGCCAAATTGAGCAAAATTCTATTTTTCATTCAGCAATAGCCTCCATCGTTTTTTGAATCGCTATTTCTTGGTAATATCTAGGTTTTTTGTCTGAAACAAGATAGTTTTGTTGAAGCAAAATATTTTTTGTAATATTTTCTGATCAAAATACCATTTCATAGAGTTTTTCAGGCTCTGGATAATTTTCTACAAAACCTCAAAAACCAGTTTGCATATCAAACTGGTAAATTTTTTGTCAATTTGTAGAAAAAACAAAACGAATATTGAGAATTTTTGCATATTGTTTTGCTTGTTCAAGTCAATCTGTTGCTTCTTTTTTGTATTTTTTAGCTTCAATAATAGCAAGTTTTACTCATTTATAAGTAAGTATATAATCAGCTTTTTTCCTTTGTTCTCTTTTATTTCCGGGAAGTTTTCTTCAATCTGTAAATTCATATTCACGAATTATTTGTTTTTCATTCCATCAATCATTTTTAAGTTGAGGATCTATAAATTTTGCTCTTGTATCGGATTCTGAAAGGTGCATACTGATAATAAATTTTTTTAAATTATATAAAATTTTAGTATTTTTGCAAATTGATATATTTAAAAGTAGTGCCTGGCGCATTTGTGCTATCAAGCAAAAACGACATGGTGGAATATTTTTCTCAACGCTTCAAAAAGAAAAGAATCAATAGATTTCCTCCATTTAAAAAAATCCCCAAAGTGGGATTTTTTTGGATATATATGTTTAATCGATCCAGACCCCAACACAAAAACAAAAATGCAATAATACAAGATTTTTATATTTTGCATTATTTCGACATTTTAAAATTTTAATACCTCTATTTTTCCTCTTTCTCACCACAAACTCCCCCAACAAAAAACCACCCTCAATTCCTTGAGAGTGGTGTTTATTCTGTTTTTATTGTTGTAGTTAGTGTATTATCACGAATAATCAATAAAAGGGGATTATTGTGAATTTTTATTCAAAATCTTGGCATATATCTACTCTCCCACATCAAGCGATGCAGTACC
>ERZ773233.462-NODE-462-length-27363-cov-4.859345_pt1 | contig 27363 bp, 20 predicted proteins | sample MGYA00580991_ERZ773233 | MGnify/ENA primary metagenome ERZ773233 (study PRJEB29015, sample SAMEA2738178) | human oral metagenome | biome: human oral; feature: human-associated habitat; material: saliva | place: China | collected 2161 ...
GGGTGAGAATTTTTACGCCTCCAAATCATCGTTTTTAAAAGGTTTGCGCCGGCGGTTTTTACCGCACCGCCGACGCTTACCCCAAGAGTAAGAATGAAAAAGAACTATTCTATCATAATATATTGTCTGTAATAAATCGAATGAATCAAATCAATCGAATTATTCTGAGACGGGACGCGCCGCGTACCCATAACCCCGACCGTAGTTGGTCAGCGGGTACAAGAGGGCCGAGAAGAATTGCATGTAGCAACCGCGGTACGCGTTGTCCGGAACCGCCGACCAATAGTAACCGTCGGCGCCGACGTGGTACAGCGAACCACCATCGCGGCCGCGATAGCCCGAAGCAGGGAAGTTGATAGTTGCCGTCTTACTGCTATTAGTCCAGAAATTATGACTGAAGTTATTTTGGTAAGTCTGCCAATTGTCTGTACCGTCAACATTCATTGTGCCACCGTTTTGACCATTAGCCGTGAAACCAGTGAAGGCATTATTAGCAGGCATCTCGAAACCTACAGGACTAGGATCGTAAACCGTTTTGACTACAGGATTGTCATTACCAACATTATAGCCACCAGTAACCGTATTATCGGCTGACCAAAGATTGTAATAACCATAATTGTTAATCCAGCTACTACCCCATGTATAATAAAGATCAGGATGCTGAATACCATTCATGATAGACATGTTATCACCTGCATTCTGCGTAAAATGGCTATTTGCAGCTAAGTCAGATGTATGTACACCAGGGAAGGCATCCTTACGACCGAACTGGTAAAGGGTGGTAGCACCCTTCTTAACGTTACCAGGATTCTGGGTAATATTGATAACAGTCTCTTGTGCTACCCCACCATTCTTAATGGTCTGCACAACCTTGACTTTGACAGTACGAGCTTTGTCGTATGTAGAACCACTCCACTGCGTTGGCTTCCATCCCAAGGTTTCTTTGGTGAAATTATAAACCTTACCCTGATAGTTGGTTACAGGAATCTTATCAAGTGCATCCTTAGGAGCAAACCACAAATGCCATGACCAAACAGTCGTACCACCCTTCTTGACAGCAACAACGGCATTGCCGCTTTGGATGTCGGCTGCTGTTACCTCGAAGTCGAGGAAGGCATTACCACTTGCATCATGTGAGATTGGTGTAGAAGAGAGATGAACGAGGTCGGCAGCATCTGCCCAAACCACCTCAGCACCATCAACGCCATTATTAGCACCGCCATTGGTCTTCTCTATCCAAGGATCAGTGATATTTTGGTTATTGTGGTCTTTAAAGTTATACAAAACGTATGAATTACCTGCAGCAGCATGGCTGGTGTAAGCGTTCGCGTTGGTTGAACCGTTCTCGATAGCATTACCATAAACGAGTGGTATGCGATAATGGCCAGGAGCAGAGATAACGTAACTGTTAGCAGTGCTACGAGCTACAGAACCGCCCTTCGTTGAAAGGTCGTAAGGAGTAGCTGTACCTAATGCTGTTGCTTCCTTGAGAGCCTTGTTACGCTTAGCGAGCAAGTCGGTAACGTCCTTTGTGAGGGTTGCTGTACCTTGGTCGGCTGCAGTACCACCCGTGCCCTCGGTCTTGCTAAGACTGGTCAGCCATGCTGGCTTCTCTGCCATAGAGAAAGTACCATCGTTATTGGCATCATAGCCAACGACTTTCCATGCGACAGCCTGCTGCTGGTGTGTGGCTGGGTCTTCACGATAACTTGTGATGCCGTATGCCTGCGACTGGGTTTCATCATAATTAGCCGCACGGCTTGGGTCGGTTGGCGTGAGCGTGTAAGTCCAAGTAGAAGTAGTCTGGCTTAGCTTGTAAGTACGGGTTGTACCTGCCTTCCATTCACCCTTTAAAGGTACGGTGATTTCTGTTCCATCGGTGCAGTGAACATTCACCTTTACGTTCTTGCCCGTGAGCACCTGTGGTATCATGTAGAATGTAAAGTTGTCGCCACTGGTGCCCATAATGGTAACGTTGGGGTTACGGCTCGTGCTTACGCTTACACCAGAAAGTGTGGCTGTACCACGCGTGTCGGCAGAGTGGTCCCAGGCTGCGCCTGTACCATTGAACTGGCTTGAAAGGGTGTACTTGCTCTTCATTACGGCGTTTTGTATCTCTACCTTGTCGATTATCTTGTTCCACGAAAGGTTCTGACCTACGGCAAAGCGGATACCTGTGAGGGCGTGGCGGAAGTCGAGGTTCGTTGTGGGGTGAACACCGCGTGTAGCGTAGTGTACGTCGCCTGTGCAGGCCGTCATGAAGTCCTTTTGGTTCTTCACGTCGGGGTCTACTTCGAACTCTACGCTGGGGCTGCCTGATGTTTCGGTGTTACCGATAGTCATCTTGGAATAGCTCTCCGTGTTCGGATATACGGCAAAGAAGCGGGCATAGGGTTGTGGCCAGTCCCAATGGATAGGGCTGTAGAGCTCGCCGTTCTTCTTGGTCTTCTTTGCGTGGAACCATTCGGGAGTGGTGAGAATACTGGTTGCCGTAGTTCCGCGGATGGCCGATACGGAGAAGTCGCCAAGGGTGGCGGTCTCTATGATGTTGGCACGGGTGCGGGCGTCGGCCTTGATGGGGTTCACGCCCTCGACAGTGGTTTCGATGAGGCACACGTCAAGACCGGCATTGTTGTGCGCCTCGAGACGGCCGCCGGCAAGGTCGGCATTGGAGAGACCTGTGGCAATGGCTCCGCGTGTCATTTCGAGTCCGCGGCTTACGGCTTGTTCCTGTACGTCGTTAATGCTGAAGCGCACAAGGGCGTCGCCGTCCGTGCCGCCGTTCGGGTTGATGTCTTCGTCGGCGCACGATGCTGCCGACAGCGCAATCCCGCCCACAAGGAGCGAAGAGAGCGCATAATGGAAAATACTTTTCTTCATTTGTTTTCCTTCTTTAAATGTTAGTTACTGTTTTTTTGGTTTCTAGAGTTCCTAGGATTCCCAGGGCTCCCAGGAAAGCTAAAGCTACTTAGCCGGCCTAGCCCTCCAGGTTGTCGTCGTCGCCTCCGTCTTCTTCTGTCGGGTCGATGACCTTAACTCCGCCCTGGTGGGGAGGCACTCCGCCTCCGCCTGGGCGTACTACAGGACTTTCTGCTAACAAGTGGCTTTCTTCGTCGATACCGAGTACCGAGATGCTGGGCTGCAGATAGCCCTTCTTTGATTCTTTGTTCTTGTTCATAACTGCTAATCTATATTTGGTAAAAATATCAGTCTAATCCGTGTCGCTGTGCCTCGGAAGTGTTGCACCTATTTGCAAGAGGTGCACAAAGAATAAGGAATCACCCGTAAAAGCCAAAGATTCAGGAGGTTCGTAAATAGGTAGAGCGATAAAAGGACTGTAATTTAGTTAAAAGATATTTGTGTTTTATAAATAAAAGTCCTACCTTTGCAGCCGTTTCGGAGCATTTGTGCACCTCTTGCAAATAGGTGCAACACGCAGCTTTCCCAATACAATCCCGTTGCTTTCCCTTAGTTTTTCGCAGTCAATCTGTGCCAGATAGTGCATGGTTGTGGTGATGTTGCTGTGCCCCAATGCCTGCGAAATGGTGGTAATGGAAACGCCTGCCTCGTTGGCCATGCTCGCCCACGAACGGCGGGCAGAATACGAAGAGAGCGAGCCCCCGATGCCTGCTTTTCCAGCCAGCGTCTTCAGCGCGCGGTTGTACTGGGACAGGAACGAGCGGTAGCTCATGCGCAAGAAGCGGGGAAAGAGCAGGTTGCAGCCGTCCTGCCTGTACCTTTTTATAATGGTATCCATCTGTCCGTTAAGAGGAACCACCACCTGGTTGCCCGTCTTGTGCCGGCTGTAAACGAGCTTGTCGTCCTTTATGTGCGAGTATGTCAGGCGGAACAGGTCCACAGGTGGCAGGCCCATCGTACAGAACGAGAAGACAAACACATCGCGCGCAAGGGCAAGGAAAGAGTCTTCGGGCAGTTCCAGCGCCGCAAGCCTGCTGATGTCGTCCACGGTCAGGCTCGTCTTCACCGTCCGCTCGTTGCCTGTAAACACACCCTTGAACGGCTTCGCATCGCGCACCTTGTGCTTCGCTACACCTTTATTATATATGGCACGCAGCGAACGCAAATAACACGAAATGGTGTTGTTGCACACGCCTCGCTTGCGCAACCACCATTCGTATGCTTTTACTTTATCGGCCGTGATGCCCGACAAGGCAATGTCATTTCCTTTATTAAAACGATGGAAAGAGCGCACAGCCGTATGATAGTTGCCTTTGGTAGACTCGCTGACACCTTTTGATGCACTATCTACAAAGCCTTCCAAAGTAGTAATGGCAGATTTGATAGTAGCTTTATTCACTTTCGTTTTACACTTGGAGGACGAAAACGCCAAGAATATGCTTATAAAGTTCATTGTTTTTAGTTTAGACGATGATTAATTGTTGATGTCAAACATAAATAAAAGGGCTGAATTTCTCCCACGAAATTCAGCCCTTTTATTTATGTTTTTAGAAACAAAACAGAAAAGGTCGCAGCCCCGAAAGGTTGCGACCTTTTATTTTCAGTATGTGTATTGATTATCCTAAGAGGTGCAACTCGCCCACGACGAACAAAAGTCCGTAACCCAAAACAAGGGAAATAATACCGCAGACAAGACCTGTCTTCAACATATCCTTCTGTTCTACCAAACCTGTTGAGTAAGCAATGGCATTCGGCGGAGTAGAGATAGGCAAACACATTGCAGTAGAAGCGGCTATCGCCACACCGATAAGCACGGTGCTGGTGCCACCGATAACATCGAGCTTGTCGCCCATAGCACGGCAAACTACAGCCAAAATAGGCATCAGAAGGGCTGCCGTAGCGGTGTTGGAAATGAAGTTTGACAAGAAGTAACAGATAAGACCAGACACGATGAGAATAACAATAGGACTCCAGTTGCCGAATGGGATACTCTCAATAGCAACATCTGCCAATCCAGACCCATTCATACCAAGACCCAATGCAAAGCCTCCGGCTACCATCCAAATAACACTCCAGTCAATTTGTTGTAGGTCTTTGGCTGTAATAACACCTGTTATAGCAAAAACTCCCATTGGAATCATCGATACAGTGTTAGTGTTTATACCAGTAATCTCTTTCGGAATAACCCATAATAAGATAGTAACAATGAAGGTAGCAATAACAACATACATTCTCCAACCACGATGAATCTCACCCGTTATCTTTAATTCAATAGTCTTTTTATTAAATGGGAAGAAATAGAGAATGACACGCCAGCTAATGAGAAGCAATATAATAACAAGTGGTGCCATTACAAGCATCCATTGTCCGAAGCTAATTCCAAGGTTCAAACCATCTGGGTCGTTCAAGAACTTCATTGCAATCATGTTAGGAGGTGTACCAATAGGTGTACCCACACCACCTAAGTTAGCAGCCAATGGAATAGACATTGTGAGTGCAATACGCCCTTTTCCATCTGCAGGAAGCGATGCAAACACAGGTGTGAGGAACGTTAACATAAGTGCAGCCGTAGCTGTATTAGATATAAACATAGAGAATATACCAGTTATGAAAAGAAAACCTAACAGTACGTTCTCGCTTTTCTTACCGAAAGGGCGTATCATATTCTTTGCTAACAACGTGTCGAGACCCGACTTAGATGCAGCAATAGCAAGAATGAACCCTGCTAAGAATAACATGATAATAGGATCAGCAAACGATGCCATAATGTCTTTAGACTTCAATAGCTCGCCTATTCCATCGCCTTTGAACACTTTAAACGAATTCTCTGATACAGTTATGCACATAATGGTCATAATAGACAACGATGTTGCCCACGCTGGAATACATTCGGTGAGCCACGATAGTGTTGCAAAAACAAAAATTGCAATAATGCGTTGCTGCACAACTGTTAGACCATCAATATCGAACACAGAGATGGGAAGATTCCAAACAATGGCCGTTATTGCTACAATTCCTAATAGTTGCCACACCTTCTTCATCTCAATGTGTGTGGACAACGTGTTCAAATTACTTTCTGACATAGTAAAATTCTACTTGATTTAATGTTAATTGTTTATATAGTAAATGAAATAGGGTACTAAATTACGAAAAACTTTCTATTCTTACAAAGATTAAAACCTTTTTTGTAATTTTGCAGGAAATATTCTTTTACTATGCGTAGATTACAGATTCTATACATCTTATTATTAGGTTTATGTTTCGGTTGCAGTAACAATAAAGCTAAATTGGCTCATACCGACAACACAACAGATAGTACATTAGTGTTTAAGTATGCCGAGAACATAAAAATGGAACATACTCCAGAAGGCATAAAAGTAACGCTTTCCAATCCATGGAAGAAAGGAGAAACGTTACATACCTACTATTTAGTGGATAATGCAGAGAAGGCGGATAAACCTTCAGACGGTACTCTTATACAAGTGCCTATACATCGAGGGGTATTCTTTACTACAGCACATGCTAACCTTATGGAAATGTTGGGCGTACAAAAAGCCATTGTTGGTGTTGCTGATGCGAAGTATATGCTAATACCCGATGTACAACAAAGATTGAAAACAAAAAACATTGCCAACTGTGGCGATGGTATGAAGCCAGATATAGAGAAGATAATCGACATTAAACCAGATGGCTTACTACTCTCTCCATTCGAGAATAGTGGTGGCTATGGTAAATTAGATGAACTTAAAATACCTATTATAGAATGTGCAGAATATATGGAGACTTCTGCGTTAGGACGTGCAGAGTGGATGAAGTTTTATGGTATTTTATTTGGTTGCAAGCAGACAGCTGACTCTTTATTCAAAGTTGTTGAGCATAATTATCTTTCATTAAAGGCTAAGGCAAAAACTTCTAAGCAAACTCTTTCGGTACTTCCCGACCGTAAGACTGGGAGTGTATGGTATATGCCAGGAGGTAAAAGTAGTGTAGGGTTACTTTATAAAGATGCTAACGGAAAGTATGCATTTGCTAACGACAACAAGAGTGGAAGTCTTGCTCTACCATTTGAGACTGTATTAGACAAGATGGGGCAAGCTGACTTCTGGATATTCAGTTACTATGGCAACTTCAATAAACAGCAACTTCTAGCCGAATATCAAGGCTATGCTGCTTTAAAACCTTTCAAAACAGGCGAGATATATGGTTGTCAAGTAGACAAGGTACCTTACTTCGAAGAAGTTAGTTGGCGTCCAGATTGGCTTTTAAACGACCTAATTCAGCTTTTTCACCCCGATTTAAAGTCAGGTTCTATGCGTTATTATCACCATTTATAAAATGGAAAGAAGTATATAAGGTAGACAGAAATACTTTTAGATAATGAAAAAGAACACTTTGGCATTTGTTTTATTGCCACTTGGCGTTGTTATTCTGTTCTTGCTGAATCTCTATATAGGTTCTGTTCGTATTCCATTTAACGATATAGTAGATATCTTTTTAGGACAATTCGATGGTAAAGAGAGTTGGCGTTTTATTGTTTTAGAGAACCGTTTACCACAAGCTATTACAGCAATGTTTTGCGGTGGAGCACTCTCCGTTAGTGGATTAATGTTACAAACAGCTTTTCAAAATCCATTAGCTGGACCTGATGTGTTTGGAATCAATGCAGGAGCAGGTTTGGGAGTTGCTCTTGTAATGCTGCTTTTAGGAGGCAATGTTTCTACTGTTTTATTTTCGGTATCAGGCTTTATGGCTGTGTTAGTTGCCGCTTTTGCAGGTGCAATGGCTGTAACGGCACTAATATTTTTCTTCTCACTCATTATTAGAAACAGTGTAATGCTCCTTATAATAGGTATTATGGTTGGTTATATGTCATCGTCTGTAGTTTCGTTACTCAATTTCTTTGCAACCGAAGAAGGCGTAAAAAGCTATATGATATGGGGTATGGGCAATTTTGGAGGAGTATCTATGGAGCATATCCCAATGTTTATGGCTATTGTAAGTATTGGTATTTTTTGTTCGCTACTACTGATGAAACCGCTCAATGCCTTGCTACTTGGTGCACAATATGCAGAGAGTTTAGGTTTTAACACACAACGAATACGCAACTATTTGCTTGTTGTTACAGGGTTGTTGTCTGCAATTACCACTGCTTTTTGTGGGCCGATAGGTTTTATAGGATTGGCTGTACCACATATAGCACGACTTTTATTAACTACAGAGAATCATCGCTTACTGTTACCATCTACTATTCTTAGCGGTGCATTAATAGCTCTTTTGTGCAATCTTATTTGCTATTTTCCTGGCGAAGGTGGTATTATTCCACTAAATGCAGTAACACCTTTAATAGGTGCACCTGTGGTGATTTATGTGCTTATGAAGTCGAAAGGATAGTAACTCAATGAAAAATAAATCAATTACCTTTAGCAGTTAGATTATTTTTTGTAGTTTTGCAAGTGAAATCGATAGCTAAAGCTATGCGGTTAATCTAATTTAATAAGAAATGAACACAACTAACTTATCACCATTCAAACGAACTGTTGTAGGTGTACAATTCCTTTTTGTAGCTTTCGGTGCTACTGTTTTAGTTCCATTACTTGTAGGACTCGATCCAGCTACTGCCCTTTTTACAGCAGGCATTGGTACTTTTATTTTCCATCTCACCACAAAAGGTAAAGTTCCTATATTCCTTGGATCATCATTCGCTTTTATTGCACCTATTCAAAAAGCGTCAGAACAGTGGGGAATGCCTGGAACATTGGCAGGTATTATAGGTGTCTCGCTGGTTTATTTTGTTATGTCGGCTCTTATAAAATGGCAAGGTAGAAAACTGCTAGACCGACTTTTCCCGCCTGTTGTTATAGGACCAGTTATAATCTTAATTGGACTTTCGCTTTCTAGTTCGGCAGTAGATATGGCTAAAAGTAACTGGCTTTTGGCTGGAATCTCGCTTTCTGTGGCTATTTTAGTGCTTACTTTGAGTAAAGGACTTATAAAGCTCGTGCCTGTAGTTTGTGGTATCGTTGTAGGTTATATTGTTGCAGTTTGTGCGGGAGACGTAGACTTTGCTAAAGTGGCAGCTGCACCTTGGTTTGCATTGCCACCAGCATTGGCAGACTTTCATTTGCCACAATTTGCTTGGGAGCCATTCATTTTTATGATACCAGTAGCAATTGCACCTGTTATAGAACATATTGGCGATGTTTATGTGGTAGGAGCTGTGGCGCAGAAAGATTTCGTAAAAGACCCCGGTCTGCATCGGACAATGCTTGGCGATGGATTGGCTTGTCTTGCTGCAAGTTTCTTCGGAGGCCCTCCTGTAACTACTTATAGCGAAGTTACAGGTGCTATGAGCATTACGAAAATCACCCAACCGCAAGTAATTCGTATTTCAGCGGCTACGGCTATTGTTTTTTCTGTAATTGGAAAGCTTAGTGCTTTACTGCAAAGTATACCATCTGCTGTACTTGGCGGCATTATGTTGCTACTTTTTGGTACCATAGCTTCGGTTGGAATACAGAACCTTATACAACACAAGGTGAACTTAAACCACACTCGAAATACTATCATTATTTCGGTAACACTAACCATTGGTATTGGCGGAGCTATTCTTACATACGGCAATTTCGCAATGAGTGGTATCGGCTTGTCTGCCATTGTGGGTGTATTCTTAAATCTTGTGTTGCCACATCCAAAGGAAGAAGGCGTAAAAGAATAAGGGTTTATAAAGGTTTGTTTGCCACAAATAGTAAGTAACCCTGCGGAGATAGCTGGACAAAAACACAGTTATTTCCGCTTTTTTATTGTTATATGGTTTAGTCTATTAAACATAGCTAAAATCAGAATATTACAGAATAAGAAAATTCATAATCCTCGTCAGAATAAATATCTTTTAGGCATTATAATGTATAGCCATTAGAGTTGTAGTTCTTTATGATATCTAATACGCAACCGACAGATATCTGAGACAAATGTGATAGATATCTGAGACGAACGTGATAGATATCTGAAATAAAAGTAACCAAAAACAGATGTTTTATACCTTTATTATATAGATGTTATATGTATATCTTTTTAATGTGGAGCGTATAAAATATATTTTATTATAATAAAAGACTTAAAAACTCGTTATAAGTACGAATATTATTAAAAAATTAAAGTAACAAATGAAGAAGTCCTTATTTTTATTTATATCTTGTTGCGTTATAGCAATGTTCCTAACATCGTGCCACAAAGAAGCAGAACTAACTCCTGAACAAGAGAAAACTATAGCTGTACGTAAACTTTATTATGGACAGATATTGGGACAATGGTATTACTACGAACAAGACGCGACAACTTACTACTATGTAGCCTATAATTTCAAGCCAAAGGGACAGTTGGAAACCCATGAGAAGGTGGCTGTGCGAAAGCGAATAAACGGTGGAGCAACGGCAACATATAGCGATTGGGAAGTAAAAACCGACACCATAATAAAAGGAAAATGGGACTTAGGCTGGGAAGAAGAGTATGGCGAGATGTATCTTTCTACATCAGAGGAAGATGGTAAAGGACACAGTGTAGTGCAACTTCACGGTTTAGAATATGTAAATCAGTATGAGATGGTACTGAAATACTTTGGAACAGGTAATCATTCTATGCTTTTTAAACGTGGAACCTCTACACATACAATTTAGTAAAGCTTTGCTTTTGTGAAGGAATAACCACGTTCTCCTGTCGGTAATTCGTTTATTATTCAACAGAAAAACGTGGTTATTCCTTATTTTTTCGTTATCTTTGCACCATATATATAGCGAAAAAAGAAATGGAAGTTGTAAAGAAATCACTTATGGGCCTAAATCTTTTGGAACTGAAAGCAGTTGCAAAAGAATTTGGAATGCCTGCTTTTACAGGCGGACAGATGGCAAAGTGGCTTTATATACAGCACGTAACTACGATTGATGAGATGACAAATATCTCTAAGAACAATCGTGAGAAACTAAAGGCAGCTTATACTATAGGGTGTAAAAAACACATAGATGCACAGTATTCTAATGATGGGACTATAAAATATTTATTTCCAACAGATAACGGAAAGTTTGTAGAAACTGTGTATATCCCAGATGACAACCGTGCTACTCTCTGTGTGTCATCACAAGTTGGCTGCAAAATGAATTGTCTTTTCTGCCAGACAGGAAAGCAAGGATTTGAAGGCAACTTATCGGTAGCCGACATATTAAACCAAATATACTCACTACCCGAAATAGAAAAACTAACAAACATAGTTTTTATGGGGCAAGGAGAACCAATGGACAACTATGATAATGTGTTGCGAACCACTCAAATATTAACATCTGATTATGGTTTTGCGTGGTCGCCAAAACGTATAACAGTAAGTTCTATTGGTGTTAAGAGTAAACTAAAACGCTTTCTTGAAGAGAGCGATTGCCATATTGCAATAAGTTTGCATTCGCCTATTCCAACAGAACGAGCAGAGATAATGCCTGGCGAGAAAGGAATGTCAATAGCAGAAACAGTAGAGCTGTTGCGTAATTATGACTTTTCTCATCAAAGGCGATTGTCGTTCGAATATATTGTTTTCAAAGGCGTGAACGATACAGAACGTCATGCAAAGGAAATAATAAAACTGTTGAAAGGATTAGACTGTAGAATAAATCTGATTCGTTTTCATACCATTCCTAATGTACCATTACATGGAGTGGACGACAGAAAGATGGAAGAGTTTCGTAATTATCTAACAAAACATGGTGTGTTTACAACTATTCGTGCTAGTCGTGGAGAAGATATATTTGCAGCATGTGGTTTGCTTTCTACAGCAAAAAAAATAGCCGATGAACGTACATAGACAACTCTTATTTGTTGTTTTTGTAGCTATGTTGATGCTACTTGGGTGCAAAAATAATATAACCCATTCGGCAAGTTATGGTAAAGCCTACGAAGTAGTAGTTATTAACGATATCGATAGTTTGCTTTACAATACACTTTCGGTGTCAATGAAAGGATTACCACAAATAGAACCCACATTTGATGTTGTGGAAATAACCTCAGATAAACTCAAAGGCGATAGTAAATTGGTGCGTAATATAGTTGTACTAACCATAGATAAACGCCAAAAGCGTGTAGATATAAGCAGTAAACAGAATGTATATGCGCAACCACAGGTAATAATAAATATAGTAGCTCCATCGCAATCGAGACTACAAAGATTCTTAAAGAAATATGGAAATGAGTTGCGTAACTATCTTATCAAAACCGAATTGCATCGTGCTCAAGGAGATATAGCCAGACAAACAAATGTGAAAGCCGCATCAACAATATATAAAATGTTTGGCATAAGAATGCAAGTACCTCCTGAATTAACAACAAGCAAGGTAGGAAAGAACTTCCTTTGGTTGTCGAACAATGCATCATCTGGTATGGTAAATCTCTGTATATATAGCATTGGGAAAGGTAAATTTGCTCAAGAGCGAGACAGCGTAATGCGTAAAAATATTCTTGGCGAACAGAAAGGAATGTATATGCGGACAGCTTCTATTGTTTCAATGGTATATGGAAAGTATAGTTCGGTAACAATACGGGGACTTTGGGAAATGCAAAACGATGCAATGGGAGGACCTTTCGTTGCATATTGGAAACCAAATGGAAAACGAATTGTTGTAACAGAAGTTTTCGTTTATGCACCTGAAACAAAGAAACGAAATCTTGTACGCAGATTGGAAGCAGCTCTTTACACTCGAAATAAATAAGAAAAGAAATAGAGATACATAATATTTTAAATAAGTTATGAGTAATAATAGAAAAGTGCGAGTAGCCATTACACATGGCGATACAAACGGAATAGGATACGAATTGATATTCAAAGCATTTGAGGAACCAACAATGTTGGAACTCTGCACACCTATAATATATGGTTCTCCTAAAGTTGCTACTTACCATCGTAATGCTTTAGAGATGGAAGTAACCTTTACTATTATTAATGATATAAGTGAAGTTCAAGACAACAGAATAAATTTTATACCAGTATTCGATGAAGAAATAAAAGTAGAACTAGGTATTCCTACAGAAGATTCGGGTAATGCTGGCTTGCTTGCAATAGATCGTGCATTGGAAGATTATAATGCTGGTGGATTTGATGTTTTGGTAACTGCACCTTTAGAGAATAATGAATGTTTTCATTTTAGTGGACAAAGTAGATATATTGAAGATCATTTGCCAGCTGAAGAACCATCGCTCTCAATGCTTATAAACGAAAATATGCGTATTGCTTTGACTACTCGTAATCTGCCATTAAAACAAGTTGCCGAATCTCTTTCTATTGAGAAAATCACCGAAAGCGGTCGTCTGTTATTTCAAAGTATACGCCGCGATTTTCGTATTTCTAATCCGCGTATAGCTATTTTAGCTCTTAATCCGAAAGCTGGAGATAATGGATTGTTAGGTTCAGAAGAACAAGAACTAATAGAACCTGCCATTGATATATTAGAGAAAGAAAATATTTTGGCATTTGGCCCATACGCAGCAGATAAGTTTTTTGCAGGTAACGATTGGGATAAATTCGATGGAATTCTTGCTATGTACTATGAACAAGGATTAACACCTTTCCGTTCGCTCACAGTAGAAGGAGGAGTTAGTTATCTTGCAGGACTACGATTGATACGTACAACTCCAGAAGTTATAGATAATTTCAGTATTGCTGGTAAAGGAATTGCCGATGCTATGCCTATGCGCCATGCTATTTTTCTTGCTATAGATATATTTCGTCATCGTAAAGAATACGATGCTCCAATGGGAAATCCATTGCCAAAGCTATATAAAGAACGCCGCGACGATAGTGAGAAAGTACGTTTTACTATTCCAAAACGTAAAGAAGAATAACAAGAAAGCAGAAAATAGCATAAACCATTGAGCCAATGAAGAAGAAGTTTCAGAATGGATTTTTCCTTTTCGGAATAGTAGTGTTAGCTATAATGGTAACGCAGTTAAACTTCTCCGAAGTATGGAAAGGATTGCAGCATGCAGGCTATTGGTTCTTCGCTGTATTGTTGTTGTGGGCATTTCTTTATATATTCAATACAGCATCTTGGTATATCATTATTAAAAGTCAAACTAAAGGAGAAGATAAACGAATGGTTTCGTTTATATATCTCTATAAACTTAGTGTGTCTGGATTTGCATTAAATTATGCAACACCAGGCGGATTAATGGGTGGCGAACCTTACAGAATTATGGAATTGTCGCCACATATAGGAGTAGAACGTGCCACATCGTCGGTGCTTTTGTTTGTAATGACACACATATTCAGCCATTTTTGGTTCTGGTTACTATCTATTCCTCTCTTTATACTAATACAACACGTTAGTGTTTTTATGGCTATTATGTTAGCAATATGTGGAATGTTTTGTTTATCAGCTATTTGGTTCTTCTTTACGGGATATAAAAAAGGACTCGCTGTTCGTGTTATGAACCTGCTGAAACATATTCCTGGTATAAAAAGATGGGCACATAAATATGTCGAAAATAATAAAGAACGGTTAGAAAATATAGATAAACAGATTGCAGCATTACATAATCAAGACCCAAAAACATTTATATCTGTTGTTCTTATAGAACTATCTTGCCGTATTTGTAGTGCTCTCGAGGTGTTCTTTATACTGTTAGTGTTGTTTCCAAGCGTTAACTATTTGAATTGTATCCTTATAATTTCCTTTACAACATTATTCGCAAATATTTTGTTTTTTATGCCTTTACAACTTGGAGGACGTGAAGGCGGATTTCTAATGTCAATATCCGGATTAGGTTTAACAGCTAATGCAGGAATTTTTGTTGCTCTTATTGTGCGTGTAAGAGAACTTATTTGGACGGCAATTGGTTTGCTTCTTATTAAAATATCAAAAAGCAAATAGGGGCTATAATAACAGGAGAGAGGTAATTTTAACATTCTAACTTAACAAACAAAAGCATATTGAAAAATGAAACATCTAAATCTTTTTGCAGTAGGATTTGCTGCCTTTTTTGCAGCAACTCCATTACAATCGAAAGTCTATTACGTAACAACAAATGGAACAAACGATGGCACTTCGTGGGAAAAAGCTATGGGAAGTTTAGACGATGCCTTAGCAAAAGCTACTTCGGGCGATGAAATTTGGATTGCAGCAGGTACATATAAACCCACACAACTCATTAAAACTTCGAAGAAAAACTCACGACATTTTCCTCTTAAAAATGGCGTTTCTATTTATGGGGGCTTTGCTGGTACAGAGAAGAATAAAGAAGAACGTATGAAAGTAGAAGATGGTGAAGCTTACGATTATGTGAATACAACAATATTGAGTGCTGATGATGATGTTCCTGATGAGTGGATTAGAGAAACGAATGCAGAAAATCCGTATATGTTTGGGTGGAAAGTTGATAATAATATAATTCCAGGAACGGCAAATAATGCTAACCATATATTATATACGAAGGAAGAAATAACAGCTCCCGTAACAATTGATGGACTTACCTTGAAAGGTGCAAATGCAATGGTGTATAATGTGCAATGTTCAGGAGGTGCTATTTATGCTGTAGGCGATGTTACAATAACTAATTGTCGATTTATAGAAAACTCTTGTTACTTTACAGCCGAAGGAAATAAATATGCCAATGGTGCTGCTATTTATTTAATAGGTAAGAACAATGCAAAAATATCTGGCTGCTATTTTGAACGTACTTATGGTCATTCTCCAAATACACAAGCACAGGGTGGGGCAGTGTATGCCGAAAATGTAGATATAAACGATTGCTTCTTTTTAGATTGTGTTGCTTTAGATGCAGGTGGTGCTATATATAATGTGGGAGGCACCATTACCGATTGTCTTTTCGAAGGTTGTTATGCTCGGGAAGGTGGTGCAATCTATTCGACAGGCTTATTACGCGATAACGAAATAATAAGTTCTCGTGGACTTATTGGTGGTGGTATCTACAATTTAGGTACTGCAATAAATAACGTTGTTGCCAATTGTTTTGCCGATTATACATTATTGGGCGACGATAAAGGTGGTGCTGGTGGTGGTGTTTATAATAAAGGAACTTTCGTGGGAGGTCTTGTTTACAACTGTACATCGTTTAATGGTGGTGGAATATATACCGATGGTGGTAAAATTATAAATAGCACAATTCAGAATAATAAGACGAGAAAGGCTACTACAAATGCAAATTTAGACTATTCTTCTAATTGTAATGTTGCAACAGATATTGTAAATACCATAAATAGTAACACTGTAGATAAAGCAAATTTTGTAGCTCCAACTAATTTTGATGGCTTTACTACCAATAAAGATTCTATTGCCGATATTTTGTTTGCTAGTTGGGAACTGCAAATGGGTAGCGAATTTGTTGATAAAGGAATGCCTATTAGTATTGAAAATTACACTGAAGATATTTATGGTAATAACCGAATAATGGGTAAAAGTATTGATGTTGGTGCAGCAGAGTTTAATCCAGCCACATTTATTACACCAATTAAGCCAGAATCTGAAGGTGTTAAACAAAACTATTATACACTTGACGGGCGATATATAGGCAATACTCGTCCAGCATTACCAGGCATTTACGTTGTACAAACTGTAAATAAGGGAAAACTTCTGACTGTAAAGAAAATATTTATAAAGTAGTGTTTTTTATTTACTTGCTAATATTTATATCTTAACATTTACGTAATAAAAAGTTTTGATATAAGTATAGTGTCGCTACATTATAGATGAACATTATTTAGTATAAGTTTGTTTATAATAAAAAGAGTATCTGCATATCGAATGAGAATTTGATATGCAGATACTCTTTTTATAGTTTGTATTTATTTGTATAATAGCCGTAAATTCTTTAATATCTTTTAATTGAAAGATTACTAAAGAATTTTATTTATTCGTAAATGTTATATTAGAGGGTATTTATATACAATTTTCTTTCTATTTTTGCTTCACAAGATACTCAGAAAATCATTTTTATTGACTTATATATTTTGAATATTAAGACTATAAATGTTGCTCTGATTTAAAAAATGTTTTGCGTTATATTTTCTATTTCGCACTCAAATTAAATAACTCTGATAATAATTTTTAATTGTATTATATTTTAAAAAAAGAAAGTAATGATGAAAAAATTACGTTTGATTTACTTGGTCCTATTGTTCTTATTCACAATTGGAGCATATTCTGCAGGACCTATTTCTGGCTATTTTCGTATTAAGAATGCATATACGCGAGCCGATAAGAAACAGTATGTGCAAGTTACGGGTAAGTATCGGGCACAACCAAACCAAACTGCCGAAGCTGTAAAGACACAACCCGGAAGTGTTATTCAGTTAGACGCTGAATGGGATAACACTAAAAATATCTATACCATTAAAACTTTACGTTCGCAGGGTGTAGATGTAATTAATGGTTACTTATTGAAGGGCATAGCTATGGTAAAGGATAAAATATATGCGAAATTGAAGGAAAAGCTTACTATACTTGCTCCTTTTGCAATGGTGTATTTAGAAACCCAAGTGCTTAATAAATGGGACTTAGATATGCATTTAGAGAAAACAACTACCACAAATGGAGCAGAGGCTTATTATGCGTATGCAACAGTACCATCTATGCAACCTATTGTAGATTTTTATAATAATAATGGTAATTTGGTAAAATCGGGAATTGAGAGTGCTCTTGCCAATTATCCAGATATCCGTGATGGGTTGAAACATAACAATGCTGATGAAGTTTGGGAAGCTGTAGAAAAATATGCAGTGCAAGCACTCGAAGGACGTTTCGGAACAAGCAGCGATTTAGTAATATTGGTAAAAAGTTATGTTGATGCCGACAGAGTTAATCACGGACATACTTATTATTTAATGGAAGGTGCCCTCGACCGAGTAACAGAAAACGGAAATGGTGTAAATAAATATCGTGAAGGCGACGCTTTGTTCAACTTCTGTAATAATAATAGCACTGCATGGTTTGGACCAGAACTGCCAGTTGTAGGAGAAGCTGCAAAATGGATAATAGAACCTGTAGGCGAAAGTAGTAACAATTATTTTGGAGTTACCACAGCTGACAAGATGAAAGGTAAGAATAATAAGTACTTTACAACCCTCTATACCGATTTTCCAATGAAGATAATAGACAATATTAATGCTTACGTTGTGGAATCTGTGGGTACAATTGGCGAAGAAAAAGGATATGCAAAGTGTACAAAAATAGCATCGCAAGGCGAAATAATTCCTGCACAAACTCCAATTATATTAGAATTAGAAACAACTCAAAGTAATGCAAATAGATTGTTGCCTATTGCAAGTTCTAATACAATAGCTACAAACAATATTCTTAAAGCTATATTTTTTGATGAGGCAAAAACAACTGTAGAAACTAACGGAAAAACAATTCGTGTGTTCAATATAAATCCAAATACTTCAGTGCGTAATCCGTTGGGATTTTATCGCTATCGTGGAACAACTGTCAAAGGAAATAAAGCATTCTTATTGGTAGATGCAAACACTTCTGGAGCAAAGTTAGACGGATACGATATGGAAAACGAAGAAACTACGGCAGGTGTAGAAGAAATTGCCACACCAAAAACAAACAACGGAGCTGGTTATTACGATTTACAAGGTAGACGTGTAGAAAAACCAAATAGAGGTATTTATATTGTAAATGGCAAGAAAGTTATAATTAAGTAAGATAGGAGAGAATAGAGATGAAAAGAAAATAATATACAATGCCCATTTCTGAAGTTGTTGTATTGCAACTTAGCAACGAATATCTTGAAAGAACGCTTGCTGGACAATCAAAAGTGCCAGTAGGTGGCGAAACAGATGACGACGATGAAGACCCAGAAGTAGACGATATGTATTAAATTCTAACCAATTATTAGGCAATAACACTATGTGCAATTGTAAATACAATTATCTCCAGTAATTTCTAATGCCTAATTAGATATTAAAAACTTGCCAAAGTGCACATAGTTTACACGAAATCTACATTACATATATAGTAATTAGCAGCATATTTGCCAGATGCAAATATGCTGCTTTTGTGTTTTCAAATATAGTTTTCTCTCTAATCATATTATGAATCTGAGAAAATAATAATTATGAAATAGAAAAAAATAATTACAAAATAAAAAATCATAATTAAATTTTCCGAGACTTTTAATTATAAATTTTAAAAGGTATATTAAATACAGATTAATAGTTGAACAAAATGCCATATATGTCGTCTATAGTTCTCAGTCTTAATCATCTTGTTTACCTTTATAAATAGCTGTAGATCACAGCCTCTACATTGCAAAACATATAAATCTGCTTAACAATAAAACAAAATTTACGAGAGTCTAAAATTCTATTTAAGTTTTAGTTTTGGTATTTGTATTATTAACGCAAGATCTTTATTAGATAAAACCATTTTTTTGTTTATTAATTGTAAGAGCATAGAAGAAAGAGTATCTATAAAAAAATATTTCTTTCTAACCTTCTTGTTTTTCATATTAAGTTATGGCTTTATGTTGTTTTTCTTCAACCATAAGAATACTTAAAATAGTGTTTTTTTTCGTTTTTAGGGGTTTATATGTCATTTTTATTTAGTACTTTTACAGCCCGAAATAACAACCAGAAAGGCTTAAAACGAAAATAAATGCTATTTAACGCAATTTTATTAAGAATTTAAGCGGTTGTAGCGAAACAAAAATAATAGAATATAAAAATACAAAAATAATGGACGAGAATCAAACAGTAGACCACGATCGTATTTTAAAAATAAACATTGAGGAAGAAATGAAAAGCTCTTATATCGACTATTCAATGTCGGTAATAGTAGCTCGTGCACTTCCAGATGTACGCGATGGTTTTAAGCCAGTTCATCGTCGTATTCTTTATGGAATGCGAGGAATAGGCAATTTTAGTAATCAACCCTATAAGAAATGTGCACGCGTTGTAGGTGAAGTGCTTGGTAAATATCACCCACATGGCGATTCTTCTGTATATGGAGCTTTAGTACGTATGGGGCAAGAATGGAATATGCGTTATAAACTGGTGGACGGACAAGGAAACTTTGGTTCCGTTGATGGCGATTCTCCAGCCGCTATGCGTTATACTGAGTGTCGTTTAGCCAAAATGGGCGAACACGTAATGGACGACATTGAGAAAGATACGGTAGATATGGTGAATAACTTTGACGACACGTTGAAGGAACCAGCCGTAATGCCAACCAAAATACCTAATTTACTTGTAAACGGAGGTAATGGAATTGCTGTAGGTATGGCAACAAATATTCCGACACATAATTTAAACGAAGTAATAGATGGTTGTTGCGCATATATTGATAATCCAGAAATTACTGTAGACGAATTAATGCAATATATACCAGCACCAGATTTTCCTACAGGAGCTTATATTTATGGGTTACAAGGAGTAAAAGATGCCTACGAAACAGGAAAAGGACGCGTAGTGATGCGTGCAAAAGCCGAAATAGAAAGCGGAGAACAACACGATAAAATAGTTGTAACCGAAATTCCATACGGTGTAAACAAACAACAACTAATAGAGTATATAGCCGACTTAGTGAAAGAAGGTAAGTTGGAAGGTATTTCAAACGTGAACGACGAAACAGGACGTCAAGGAATGCGTATTGTTGTAGACGTGAAACGCGATGCCAATGCTAATATTATTCTGAATAAACTATTTAAAATGACAGCTCTGCAGAGCTCGTTCTCGGTAAACTGTATAGCTCTTGTAAATGGTCGTCCACGTTTATTGAGTTTATACGACTGTGTGAAATATTTTGTAGAGCATCGCCACGATGTAACTATTCGTCGTACAAAGTTCGATTTGAATAAAGCAAAAGAACGTGCTCACATTTTAGAAGGATTAATAATAGCTTGCGACAATATTGATGAGGTAGTACATATAATTCGTGCGAGTCAAACACCAGCCGAAGCTCAAACTAACTTGGAAAAACGTTTTGAATTAGACGAATTGCAATCGAAAGCTATTGTAGATATGCGTTTATCGCAACTTACAGGTTTGCGTATGGATCAATTGCATGCAGAATATGAAGAATTAATGCAGACCATAAAAGACTTGCAAGAAATTCTTGATAATCCAGAGCGTTGTAAAGAAGTAATGAAAGAAGAACTGCAGGAAGTAAAAGAAAAATATGGCGATGCTCGTCGTACTGAAATTATTCCAGATGAACACGAGTTTAATGCAGAAGACTTTTATCCAAACGACCCTGTTGTTATTACAATTAGTCATCTTGGTTATATCAAACGAACCCCACTAACCGATTTTAAAGAACAAGCGCGTGGTGGAGTAGGCTCAAAAGGAGCACGCACTAGAGATAAAGATTTTACCGAATTTATTTATCCTGCAACAATGCACCAAACAATGTTGTTCTTTACAAAGAAAGGACGTTGCTTCTGGATGAAATGTTATGATATACCTGAAGGTGATAAAACATCGAAAGGTCGTGCAATTCAAAATATGTTAGCACTCGATCCTGACGATAGTGTAAATGCTTTCTTACGATTAACAGGATTAGACGATGAAACTTTCCTCGATTCACATTATGTTGTATTCGCCACAAAATGTGGATTAGTAAAGAAAACATCGTTACGACATTATTCACGTCCGCGCACTAATGGTGTTATTGCTATAAATATAAACGAAGGCGACGAAGTTGTAGATGTACGATTAACAAATGGTCATAACGAACTTATAATGGCAAATCGTAATGGTCGTGCTTGTCGTTTTAATGAAGAGGCAGTACGCACTATGGGACGTGTTTCTACAGGAGTACGTGGAATGAGATTAGATGAAGACGGAGACGATGCTGTTGTTGGAATGATAGTTGTAGATAATGCCGATGAAGAAACTGTAATGGTAGTGTCGGAAGAAGGTTATGGTAAACGTTCTGTTGTGGAAGATTATCGGTTAACAAATCGTGGTGGTAAAGGTGTTAAAACATTGAACATAACAGAAAAGACAGGCAAGTTGGTTGCTATAAAGAATGTAACCGACAAGAACGACCTTATGATAATAAATCAAAGTGGTATTGTTATTCGTCTTTCTGTGGCAGAATGCCGTGTTATGGGACGTGCAACGCAAGGAGTTCGTCTTATAAATCTTGCAAAGAAAAACGATGTTATTGCTTCTGTTTGTAAGGTTATGAGTGCTGAAATGGAAGAACATGTTGAAGAAGAAGAACATTCACAAACAAATCAAACGAATGATACTTATTCAAATGAGTCGAACGAAGTAGATAACTCCAACCAAACAACATCTCCATCGGTAGATTTTGAATAAATAGAGAGAAACTTAAGCGTTATTGAAGAAAGTGCAGATATAAAACAAACATAAAGCAGAAGATTTAATAACGAGTATTAATCTTTAAATTATAAACTAATATGAAAAAAATTATTTTGGCAGTAATGATGTTAATAGGAACATCTACTGCATTTGCTGGAGACAGCGAACCATTAAAAGCAATTTTAAAAGCTCAGAACTATGCTGAAGCTGCTAATCTTGTACAGTCTACTTTAGATCAACTTGCAGGAAATGAAGAAAAAGCTAAAGCTTACAATCGGCTTTACGAGTTGGCAATGAAGAAGGTAAACTATGAAGAAGGTATTCAGCTAGAGAACGAAACCCAAAAACAAATGGGTAAAGAAGGTAATAAACCTGTAGATGAAAAAGGACTTTATGCTGCTGTTGGCGCAGCCTTTAATTCAGGTGTAGAAGCTATAAAATACGATAATATGCCAAACCAAAAAGGTAAGGTAAAGCCAAAATATGCAGCTTTGGTAGAAAGTGTTTATAAACTTCGTAACGACTTGATTAATGGTGGTGTTTATTATCAAGGTAAAGATGATAAAATGGCATATAAATACTTAGCAGAATATGTAGAATCTGCAGGTTATCCAGAATTTGCAAGCTTTAAAGGACAAGACCAAAATTTGCCAGAAATAGCTTACTTTGCAGCTGTATATGCTTACCAAAATAACGATTTTGCAAAGGCAGAGAAATATATAGAATATGCAAAAGACAACAAGGAACGTGCTAAAGAAGTGCAAAACTTAAAATTAGCTATCTTAGGTTCACAACTAAAGACACGTGAAGATTCTCTAGCATACGCAAATAAACTTGCTGAAATTTATACACAAGATCCAAGTAACGAAGCAATTCTTTCAACATTAGCTTCTACTTACAATTCACTTGGTATGGGCGATAAAGCAATGCAAATAATAGATGCGCATCTTGCAAAAGACCCTAAAAGCTACAGTGCATTAGTTTTAAAAGGACAATTTGAAAGTGTTAGAAAAAATTATGATGCCGCAGTTGATGCATTAAAGAAAGCATTACCATTAGCAACTGATGAGAGTGCACAAATAGCAATTAATGCATCTATTGGACAGTGTCTGTTCTATAAAGCTCAAGAACGTGTAATGGCTGTGAAAAATTTGACCAAAGAAGCACGTGCACAATTCAATGTTGTTTACAATGAAGCAATTTCTTATTTAGAGAAAGCAAAAGCACTTGATACTGCAAAGCAAAGTAAAAACTTATGGGCATACCCTCTCTATGGTAGCTATTATTTTGTAAAAGGACCTGAGGCTCCTGAAACAAAAGCTCTTGCTGCCGATGCAGGTTATGCTGAATAATATAAATATATGTCCCTCTTTGGTGTTTTTTTTGCCAAAGGGGGATATTTTTATAAGTCTCATCTCTATTCTATCAATAAAGAATGATAGATAAACTAATAAAAACTGATTTGGAGATTTTTTCTCTTTATAACAGTAAAGATGAGAAAGTTATACTATAAAATGAAAGCTTATGAGGAAATTAACGATATATGTTTTATTTTTGTCTTTCTGTTTTTTGTCAGCGCAGGCACAGAATAATAAGGTAAACGCTGAAAAATTTAATAAACAAGCTGAAACTGCATATCAAAGAGTACAATCGAATACGGATAGGGATTCGCTCGCTATCTATCGTGCTGTGGTAGATGGAATATTGTCTTCGTTAAAATGCGATGAATATGATAGAATGCCTAATCGTAAAGGTAAAATTAAACCAGAATTCAGTAAAGAAAACCAACAACGCATATCAACATTGTATCCAATGTTGATAGATGCAGGTCAGTTCCTATTAAAAAATAATTATACGAAAATAGAAGGACAGAAAGCTTTAGAACTTTATTTAACAACAAGAACAAATTCTTTGGTAGCAGATATTCCTGATGAAAGTGGAATTGCTGCATATTATTTGGCTTATGATTATTTAAAAACTAGGAATTTTAGATTAGCAGAGAAATATGCTAATATCGCCATACAATATGATGAAACAGCACAACCAGCTGTAGAAGTGAAGACAGAATGTATGGGAGAACAAATGAAAAATGCAGATGACTCATTAAAATATCTTGGCGTTCTAGCAAAATTATATGAAACAGAACCAACAAATACAAAATATTTTTCTTGGTTAATGAAGTTTTATCAGCATTCTACAGCCCGATTTAATATAGAAAGTTTTATAGACCATCAGTTGGTAAATAATTCGAAATCGTCAATTCCCTGGATATTGAAAGGCGAGATAGCTATGCAAGCAGGAAGATGGGACGAGGCAATAGAAGCATATAAACTGGCAGATCAGCTATCGCCTAATTTAATTCCAATAGCTTTTAATATTGGTGTGTGTTTGAATATGCGAGGATTAGAAATGAGAAACGAAATGTTAGAAAAACAAAAGAAGGGAATACCAATACAAGAAAATGATTATATGATATATTTTGCCGATGCACGAAATTATCTTGAAAGAGTAAAAGCAAAAGATCCTCGACGTAATAAGGTAGATTGGGTAAACCCTCTTTATATGGCTTATACTATGTTAGGAGATAAAATAAAGGCACAAGAATTAGAAGGACTGACAAATAAATAAACGAGGTGAAAAAAAATATTTTAAAGAGCATATTGTTTCTTGTATTTATATTTAGCCCTATGTTATTGTATGCTCAAAAGAAACAATTGGCAACAGCTCGCGAATCACTGAAAACAGGAAAAGAGTTAGTGAAGGCGGAGAAATCTATGCAGAACTTATTAGAGGATTCGGTAAATCGCACTAATACTAAAATTTGGGTAATGCTTTGTGATATATTGATGAAGCAATATGAACAAGGTAATGAAAAATTGTATTTAAAACAACAATATGATACCGCAGCTTTCTTCTCTGTAACAAAACGAATGTATGAGACTATGGCAAAATTCGATTCTATTGATGCACACCTGAATATGCCATCTCCCGTACTTCCAAAATATAGAGAACGTCATGCTCAATTTTTAAATTCTATTAGACCAAACCTTTTTAATGGTGGCACATATTTCCTCCATGTGAAGGATTATAAAACTGCTTACGATTATTTTGATAATTATATCAAGACGGATAAACAGTCGCTTTTTATAGGTTATGATTATGAGCATAAAGATGATTTAATGCCCCATGCTGCTTATTGGGCAATGTATTGTGGCTATAAATTGGGAGATACAGAAAAAACAATGCGGTATCTGAATTTGGCTGAACGTGATAGTTCTATGTTGAACTTTGTGAGACAGTATGAGGCTAGTGCTTATTTAATGCAAAAAGATACAACAAAATACCTTAAAGCTTTGCAAGAAGGTTTTAAAGAATATCCCAATTTCGCATTTTTCTTTCCTCGATTAGTGGAATATTATGTTAAAAATGGAGATAACCAAATGGAACTCCAAATAACAGATAAAGCTTTAGAGACTGATTCCACAAGTGTATTGTTCCGTTTCACAAAGAGTACGGTATTGCTTAACCTTGGACGTTATAAGGAATGTATAGATATTTGTTTAAAACTGATACAAGAGAAGGCTGATTTTGCTGATGCATATTGTAATTTAGGATTAGCATATTTTGACCAGGCTATAGAGTTAGCCAAAACTCAACAAAATCGTTCTAAACGAGTTAAAATAAATAAATTGTATGAAACTGCAATGCCATATTTAGAACAATATAAAAGGTTGGCACCAAAAGCACGAGATAAATGGCTGGCACCATTATATACCATTTATTTGAATTTAAATATGGGAAAAGAATTTGACGAAATAGATAAATTGCGTAATGAAGCTAAATGAAATAATAGAGAAATTAGATATAACGCTAAACGAAATGCAAGAAGCAACCTCCAAAGCAATCTTGCATTCCAATAAAGATGTTATAGTGTTGTCGCCAACAGGATCTGGGAAAACTTATGCTTATTTGTTGCCTTTGGTAGAATTATTAGATCCAACAAAAGATGAAGTTCAGGCAGTTGTATTAGTACCTGGAAGAGAATTAGCAAAACAGTCGGCAAATGTAGTCCAAGATATGAAATCAGGTTTAAGAGTAATGGCTCTTTATGGCGGTAGACCAACAATGGACGAACATCGTGAAATGCGTAATGTGAAACCACAAATCATTTTTGCGACCCCAGGTAGATTGAACGATCATCTTGATAAGGAAAATTTTGAATCAAAAACTATACAATGGCTTATTATTGATGAATTTGATAAGTGTTTAGAGATGGGATTTCAACAAGAAATGCAAGAAGTTGTAGATAAGTTGCCTATGGTGAGGCGTCGTATATTATTATCTGCAACTGAGGCGGATTCTATCCCAAAGTTTATAAATATAGGCTCTAATATTTGCATAGATTATAGGAATAATGAGGACGAAACCTCTAATCGTGTTCAATTACATACAGTTTATAGTACAAAGAGAGATAAGTTAGAAACTCTCTCTGATTTATTGAAATATCTTGGAGACAAGAGTAGTATTGTATTCTTAAACTATCGAGAATCTGTTATTCGTACTGCTACTTATTTACAGGAAGAAGGTTTTTCTGTTTCTATATTCCATGGAGGATTAGAACAGAAAGAACGTGAAGCTATGTTATATCGATTTTCGAATGGTTCAACTAACATTCTTGTAAGTACAAATTTAGGAGCAAGAGGTTTAGATATTCCCGATGTAGATAATATTATTCATTATCACTTTCCAGAAAACGAAGACGAATATATTCATCGAGTGGGGAGAACTGCGCGTTGGGATAAATGTGGTAATATATATTTCTTGTTAGGTCCAGATGAGCAACTCCCTAATTATATAAACCAAAAGGTTGATATTATGAAACTTCCAGATGTATTGCCTACCATAAAACCAGCGCGAATGTCTACATTATATATTGGTAAAGGAAAGAAAGACAAGATATCCAAGGGTGATATAGTAGGTTTTTTATGTAAAAAGGCAGGAGTGGAACGAATGGATATAGGAAAGATAGACGTAATGCCACGTTTTTCTTATGTAGCAGTATCTCGAACAAAAATATCCCAAATTCTAAAGATGACGAAAGGTGAGAAAATAAAGGGTATTAGTAC
>ERZ773233.466-NODE-466-length-27278-cov-3.902509_pt1 | contig 27278 bp, 37 predicted proteins | sample MGYA00580991_ERZ773233 | MGnify/ENA primary metagenome ERZ773233 (study PRJEB29015, sample SAMEA2738178) | human oral metagenome | biome: human oral; feature: human-associated habitat; material: saliva | place: China | collected 2161 ...
TCCTTTGACAAACATAATTTCCCAAAGTAAGGAAATGAATGAACACAATATTGATACACAATTGACAAAAACAAGAGATGATGAAATTGGAGAATTAATTGATGTATTAAACGAAACTTTTAAGAAAAAAGAGGAAATTATAAAAAGTCAGAAGACATTTTCTTCTGATGTGTCACATGAATTGAAAACGCCACTCGCCATAATGAAAGGTTATTTGGATGTTTTAAAATGGGGGAAAGATGATGAAAAATTATTAGAAGAAGCCATTGAAAATATGGATATTGAAGTAAAAAATTTTGAAAGAATTATAAATACACTGTTTTTAAGTTCCAATCTTGAAAAAATTACTATAAAAAAAGAAGTTATTGATGTAAAACAACTTTTTGAAAAAATAAAAAAAGATTATGAACTTTTGAATATCAAAAGGGAAATTTTAGTAAAATCTGATGACAATATGAATATCTTTGTCGATAAAAATTTGATTTCAGAAGTTTTGCGTGGATTGATTGACAATAGCATAAAATATTCTATTGGAAATATTGAATTAATTGCGAAAGAAAGTGAAATAGTTGAAATTATTGTAAGAAATTATGGAGAAGGAATTCCTGAAGAAGAAAAGAAAAAAATATTTAGTAGAAATTTTCAAGGTAAAAATGCTAAAAAAGGAGCAGGACTTGGACTTTCTATTATACGAGATATTATTATGCTAAATGATGGAGAAATTTATTTGGAAAATAGAAAAGACGGAGTTGATGTAAGAATGGAATTTAAAAAAGTTGAAATTGAAGAATAAAAATAATTAAAAAAATGCTAGAAGATCATGGGACAGAGTATAGCATCGGTGAGGAAGAATGGTATGAATTAAGAGGAGAACTTAATTCATTGCAATGGATTTTGGGACAAATAAATGAGACTGCAACTGATGATGTTTTGGAATATTCAAAAAAAGCAAAATTAAGATAAAATTAATTTTCAAAAAGGTACTTTGGGGGATTTTTTAAAGCCCGAGGGTCTGGCGAGAGCCCGGAAAATACAAATTTTTTATAAAATTTCATAACCATGTCGTGTCGGAATAGGGGGTGTAAAGATGATTAATAAGCTGGATTTTGATGAAACAATAAAAATCAGGGAACTGGCAGAAATATTAGGAATAAGTGAAAGACAAATTCAAAGGTTGACTAAAGATGATGTAATTAAAAAAAACGACAAAGGGAAATATTTATTTTATAAATCAGTCAGAAGCTATATTGATTATCTGCGTGAACTTGAAAGCACTCCTCAACAACTTCAGGAAGAGAAATTGAAAAATGAAATTGATTATCTAAAGACACGTGACAGGAAAGAAAATATAAAAATAAAAATATTAGAAGCAGATTTACATGAAGCAAATGATGTAAAAAGAGTTATGAATAATATAATTGCAGGATTTAAAGGTCAATTGCAAACAATACCTTATAAATTAGCTCCACTTATTATAGGAGTTGAAAATTTAGGAGAATTGCAAGAAATAATTTCGGATAATATCAATAGTATTCTGAAAGAATTATCAGAATATGACAGAAATAAATTTATAAAAAATAAGGAATATATAATCGAAGATGACGAAGAAGAGGAATAAAGAGAAAGAAAAAATTGGAATCAAACAAAAAACAATAGATTTATTTTCCGAAATTTTAAAAGAACTTGCACCACCGCCAAAATTAACAATAGATCAATGGGCTGATAAATATAGAATATTAAGTTCCAAATCAAGTGCTGAACCTGGGCGTTGGAGCACTGACAGAGCTCCATATCAAAGAGATATCATGAAAGCAATATCAGATAGCAAGACTGAAATAATTGTTTTAAAAATGGGAGCACAAGTAGGAAAAACAGAGATTTCATTAAACACATTAGGATATTTTATTGATTATTTGCCTAGTTCTATAATGTACTTAATGCCAACGAAAGAATTTGCACAGGAATTTGCATCTACTAGATTTATGGAAATGGTAAGAAGTACTCCAAGGTTAAAAAATAAGATAATTGATGAAGAAACAGGAAGAGATACAAAAAAAATCAAAGAATTTTCAGGAGGATATGTTGTTTTTACTGGTTCTGGAAGTGCTAGTGAATTAGCTAGTAGACCAATAAGAGTAGTTTTAGCTGATGAAGTAGATAGATTTGAAAAATCGGTTGGAAGTGAAGGAGATGCAGTCGAATTAGCAATAAAAAGAACACAGACTTTTAAAGGTAGTAGAAAAATTGTATTAGTCTCAACTCCGACTGTAAAAGGTGATAGTAAAATAGATTCAATGTTTCAAATAGGTACGCAAGAAAGTTTTTATGTGCCTTGTCCTTGTTGTGGAAGTTATCAGAAATTTATTTGGAAAAATTTTGATTTTGAAACTTGTGGGATTAAATGTGAAGACTGCGGAGAAATATCAGATGAAATTAGTTGGAAAAAAAATAGAATACATGGAGAATGGTTAGCAGAAAATCCTGACGTGAAAGACGAAGATGGAAATATTAATTTAAAAATACGTTCGTTTCATTTAAATGAATTTTATAGCTCCTGGAGTGATTGGAAAGACATTAAGGAAAATTTTTTAAGGTCAAAAGGTAATATTGAAATGATGAAGGTATTTACTAATACCGTATTAGCTGAAACTTTTGAAGAAAAAGAAGATACTCTTGATTGGCAAAAAATACTAAGCAGATGTGAATATTATAATTGTGAAATACCTGAAAATGTTAATGTCCTTACTTGTGGAGTGGATGTTCAGGATAATCGTCTTGAATACGAAATTGTTGGATGGGCAAAAGATGAAGAGTGTTATGGTATCAAATATGGAACTATATATGGAAATCCAGGAGAAGTTTTTGTTTGGGAGGAATTAGATGATATTTTAGACAAAGAATATTCGTATCAAAATGGGGAAAAAATAAAAATACTATGTACTTGTATAGATTCGGGAGGGCATTTTACTTCTGAGGTATATGCTTTTGTAAAAACAAGAGAACATAGAAGAATATTCGCTATAAAAGGTATGGCCGGAACTCGTGAGCTGGTATCAAAACCAAGTCGAAATAATAAAGGAAATATAGCGTTGTTTCCAATCGGTGTAGATAGTGGAAAAGATACTATATTTTCTAGATTACAAATTGAAGTTGTAGGAAAATATTATTGTCATTATCCTATCGAGGAAGAAAAAGGATATAACGAAGTTTATTTTAAAGGATTAACGAGTGAAAAAAGAGTAAATGTTGTTAAAAGAGGTGTTAGAAAATCTGAATATAAATTGATAAGTGGCCGAAGAAATGAACCATTGGACTTAAGAAACTATAATTTGGCTGCACTTAGAATAGCTAATCCAGATCTTGAAAAAAGATATTCAATGGGTAATGTTAAAACAAAAATGGTTATAAAAAAAAGAAAAATATTATCGAAAGGAATTTGACAGATGGGAAAATCAGTTCATAGCAGAGAATATATATTAGAAATGTTAAGTGAATATATAAAAGCCGAACGTGCAGTACTGACTGGGAAAAGCTATAAGATTGGAACACGTGAGCTTACAAGAATGAGCATAGATGAAATAAGAAAAGGAAGAGCTTACTGGGAAAGCGAACTTCAAAACTTAGATAGCAGAGGAAGTAGAAGAGTTAGAAGAGGAGTACCGAGGAATTTATGATAAGGAAGGAGGATACTTATGAATTTTATTGACAAAATGATAATGGCCATAGATCCTCAAAAAGGTCTTAAGAGATATGAAGCAAGAAAAAAGCTTGAAATTCTTAATACCGGATATTCCAATCACGGGGCCTCTACGACTAAAAAATCAATGGTGGGCTGGCAAAGTACAGGTGGTGGAGTAAAAAAGGACATATATAAAAACCGAAAAAAATTAGTTGAACGGTCACGGGACTTATATATGGGGGTATCTGTTGCCACAGGAGCGTTAAAGACTATTAATACTAATGTTATTGGTAGCGGATTAAAATTAAAAAGTGATATTGATTCAGAAATAATTGGAATTAGTGAGGAAGAAGCTGAAAAAATAGAAAATCTGATTGAAAAGGAATTCAAATTATGGTCAAAAGATAAAATTGACAATCTTGGGACTATGAATTTCTATCAGTTACAAGATTTGGTATTTTTAACTGTACTTATGAACGGAGAATGTTTTATTAAATTGAATTATTTTGAAACTCCAAAAAATCCGTACAGTCTAAAACTTGAAATATTGGAACCGGACAGAATTTATACTCCAAATAACATGCTTTCTGATAAAAGTGTAGTCGAAGGAGTAAAAATAGACAAGAATGGAAGGATAGAAGGGTATTATATATCTTCTGAACATCCTCTGGATGCAACTGGTGGAGTTACAGAAAAACTGATAAATGTATATGGAAGTCAGAATCAGAGAAATATAATCCATCTACTGTTTACTGAAAGGCCTGAGCAGGTCAGAGGTATTCCAATACTTGCTCCAGTCATTGAAGATTTAAGACAGTTAGGAAACTATACTGAAGCCGAACTTATGGCGGCTGTAATAAGCGGAATGTATGCAATTTTTATTGAAAGTGATGCAGATAATTCAACCGCAGCAGATGTTGGAGAGCTTGAAGCAGTGGATAATGATTTGTTAGTTGATTCAAATGATGAAACAACTATTGAACTTGCTCCAGGAATGATAGCTTCACTTAATCCGGGAGAAAAAGCAAAGGAAACAAATCCGGGAAGACCAAATTCAAATTTCGACCCATTTGTAACGAGCATTTTAAGACAGGTAGGAAGTGCTTTGGAAGTACCTTATGAACTTCTGATAAAACATTTTACGGCCAGTTATTCTGCCAGTCGTGCTGCACTACTTGAAGCATGGAAAATGTTTAGAAAAAGAAGGGAATGGTTTACAGAAAATTTTATTCAGCCCGTATATGAAGAATGGCTTAACGAAGCTTATCTGCTCGGAAGAGTAGAACTAAAAAATTATGGTTCAGATTTTTTAATAGATAAAGCCTGGTCAGGTTCACAATGGAACGGACCGAGTCAGGGACAGATAGATCCGCTTAAGGAAGCTAATGCAGCAGTTATAAGAATTAATAATGGATTATCTACAAGAACAAGAGAAACTGCAGAACTTAACGGAGGAGATTTTGAACAGAATGCAAGACTTCTTGCAAAAGAAAATAAATCATTAACGGAGAAAGGAGTGATAATAAATGGCGAATCAATCGGAATTAAAGATAATGAATCTGAAGACTGATGGTAGTGGGAAAAATGCAGAATTAACTTTATATGGAGATATAGGAGACAGTTTCTGGGAAGATATTTCTGCAAAAAGACTTGTTCAGGAACTTGAAACTTTGGACGTTGAAAACATAACTTTGAATATAAGTTCAAATGGTGGAGGAACAACTGCCGCAATAGCTATAGCAAATGCACTAAAAAGACATAAGGCGAGAGTTATAGCTAATATTGATGGTATTGCAGCAAGTGCTGCTACTATAATAACTAGTGCATGTGATATTGTAAGAATGCCTAAAAATGCACTATTTATGATTCATAATCCGTGGACAATAGCCATGGGAGAAGAAAAAGATTTCGAAAAAATGGCAGAAACATTATCTAAAGTTAAAAATAGCATAATTGAAACATATATTGATAAAACAGGAATGAACAAAGAAAAATTATCTGAACTTATGGATAAAGAAAGCTGGTTTAATGCTAATGAAGCTAAAGAATATGGTTTTGTTGATGAAATAACCGACAATACTGATATGGAAATTATCGAAAATAAAATCTTATCACATGGAATGGTATTTAATATGACCAAGTTTAAAAATTTTAAAATAAGTAATAACAGTAATGTAAATAATAAAAAAGAGGAGGAGAAAATGACATTAGAGGAACTGAAAAATAAGTTTCCTGAACTTTATGATCAAGTTTTTAATGAAGGAAGAGAAGCAGGAGAAAACAAGGAAAATGGAAGAATGAAAGCAATTGATGATATGAAAATATTAAATTATCCAGATTTGGTAGAAAATGCTAAATACACTGAAAAAATAGAGGCAAGTGAATTGGCCATGAAAGTACTTAAGAAACAGAATGAGGAAAAAGCAGAGAAACTAGAAGGTCTTAAGAATGAAAGCCAAAGTAATTTTATACCACCTGCAGCTAATAATGGAACTGAAGAAAAAACTGAAACAAAAAAATTTATGGGTGTAGATATGTTTAAGATTTTTTCAAAAATGAATAAAAAAACAGAGGAGGGAAAATAATGGATTTTGTGACAAAAGGAAATGAATACGGATATGATCAGATTTTAAGCGGTACAGGACACAGATATATGGAACTGGCAGTACCTCAGGGAAAGAAAGTTAAAAGAGGAGATGCAGTAAATGCCGGAGCAGAACTATCAGACGGAACTGACTTATTTGGAATAGTGATGGAAAATGCAGACGGAACTGCAGCTAAAACTAAAACAACAGTAGCTGTTTCAGGAGAATTTATATATGAAGGTTTAGCAGTTAAAAGTGCAACAGCAAAGGCAGATTTTATCAAAAAAGCAAGAGATAAAGGAATAATAGTTAAAGAATTAGGAGGTAGAGAATAGTATGCCAGCAGTAATAGAATTTATAGGGTTATATGACCAGAATGTAGTAAAACCTAAATCATTTATTAAGGATAATTATTTTAAGAAAAGAAAAACTTCAGAAAATCAGAAAATGGAAATTGAATTCAGAAAAGGAAGACAGCTTATAGCACCTTTTGTATCTGAATTTATTCCAGGAACAGAAATGGTAAAGAATACATATGAAAGTAAGTACTTTCAAGCTCCGAAAGTAGCTCCAAAAAGAACTTTTTCAGCATTTGAACTGTATTTTAACAAGACAGCTGGAGAAACAATATATGGAGGAAAAAGTCCGGAAGAAAGAAAAGCAGACTTGCTTGCTGAATCATTTGCAGAATTTGAGGAACAAATTACAAGACGTGAAGAAAAAATGTGTACAGATGTATTATTTAATGGAAAAGTAGTTGTAAAAGGTGAAGGGATTGAAGGAGAAATTGCGTTTGGAACAGTTGAAAATATTACTCCTGCCACATTATGGACACAAGCAAATGCAGACATAATAGGAGATATACAAGGGGCTATAACAAAAATAGGAGAAAATACAGGATTAAGACCTGAAATGATTTTAATGGATCCTGTTGCTGCAAAATTATTTGTAGAAAATGAAAAAATACAAAAATTACTTGATATAAGAAATTACCATATGGGAGATGTTAATCCACATGAAATAGCTGGTGGAGCTATTTATATAGGAACTCTTGCACCATTTGGACTTCCAATTTATTCTTATCAGTCTAAATATTCTGTATTAAAAGCAGATGGTAAAACTTATGAAAGTAAGGACTTAATACCTGAAGGAACAGTTTTATTAGCTCCAAGCAACAATACAATAATATATGGACCTGCTGCAGATGTAGAACAAGGAATAATTGTTGCAGAACGTGCTGTATTTACGGATAAAAATTCCAAATCAAATACTGTAGAAATCAGAACGGAATCAAGACCGTTGCCAGTTGTTTACGATATTGAAGCTATAAAGATACTGAAAGTAAAGTAGGTGGATAGATATGACATATAAAGTATTGAAATCATTGGTTTATGGTGGAATAGCTTATGTTGAAGGACAGGAAGTAGATATTATAGAAAAATCTGTTGCAGAAAACTGCCTTGAAAGAGAGCTTATAGCTGAAATAACTGATGTCGAAGTAGATAGAACCGAAGTGACAGGAGAAACAGGAGAAACAGAAATAACTGAAGCTAATGAAGATAATGAAGGTGCTACTGGAGAAGAAGATACTACTGAAGAAGTAGTGTCTTCTGAAACTTCTGAAGAAACAACAGAAAACGTTGAAGAAAATGCGGAAGAGCCAACAAAAACTAATAAAAGAAATAGAAAATAGTAGGTGATGTTATGGGATTTAAAGAAGTAGTTGATGATGATATTCAAAATATATTCCTAAATGCTTCAGAATTTGGCACAGAACATACTTTAAATGGAAGAAAGGTAATATGTGTCATTGATGAAGAAAAGTTTCAAAGTAAGCAGAAAAACGGGCTCATAACACAGGAAGATGGAGTATATCAGAACGGATTTACTTTATTTATTGGAAATCCGTATCTGAAACTGCAACCTCATGCCGGTGAAACATTAAAACTGGACGGAGTTAAATATGAGGTTGTGGCCAGTAAGCATGACATGGGAATGTATGAAATAGATCTTGTCAGAAATGAGGAAATTTAGATGCTAGAAGTAAAATTTGATGTGGATCAGCTAGGACAGATAGAAAATATTCTTGAAACAATGCCTAACCAGTTACCTGGAGCGATAGCTAGAGCTATTAATCGGAGCTTGGCTATGACCAAGACGGAACAGTTAAAAAGGTCTACTTCCATGTATACAATAGTAAGAGGAAAATTAGCTGAAAGCATTACTGAATACAAGGCAAGTTCTGGAAATTTAACTGGAAAGATATATTCAAGTGGAAAGGTAATTGGATTAGACCATTTTAAATTAAGTCCTAAAACAAGATTGAAAAAGAAAAAAATGGTAAGTGTATCTGTAAAAAAAGGTGGAATGAAAACCTTACCAAATGCTTTTATAGCCTATAATGACGGACGATTAGGAGCTTTTGAGAGAAAAGGGAAAAAAAGATTACCTATCGAACGTAAAATGGGGCCTTCCGCTCCACAGATGTTAGGAGAAATGAGCATACTGGACTATTTACAAGGATTTACAGAAGAGAAATTCAATATGAGATTTGAGCATGAAATGGGGCGATTGATTAAATGATACAGCATACAGAAAAACATTTATATGATTTCCTGAAAAAAATTATGGAAGAAGAAAACATGAAAAACAAAGGCTTTAAAGTATATCGTGGTTTTCTTCCTTCCAATGATTTTGAGGATAGAGAAAATGGGAAAAAAACAAATGACTATTTTCCTTTCGTAATTTTAAGAGCAGTTGAATTTTCTCAGGAAAGAGAAAATTTTAATAACTATAACAGTTTTGCAGATTTTGAAATCTGGATAGGAACTAAGGAGGAAAAGGAAGAGAACTATATAAATAATCTGGCTGTTGGAGACTATATCAGAGAAAAAATACTTGAAGAAAGTACTAAAGACGGAAGTTTTGCTGTTGATCAGACAAAAGAGTTTAAAGTGACCTTTCATAGTGACGCTTCAGAGCCGTATTTTTATTCAAGAATAACTTTTTCTGTTTATGGCGAACCGATAACCTCAAAAATAGAAATGTTTAGAAGAATAGTGAAATAAGGAGGAAGTAATGAGTGAGACAATGAACGTAGCAATAAAGGAGGAAACTAAATATATTTATCTCGGGAAAAATATAGATTTGCCTGAATTCGGTTTTGTTAAAGGAAATGTATATTATGGTGAAAAAATAGAAGAATTAAAGAAAAAATATCCGTTGCTGGATAAATTGTTGGTAAATGTTGAAGAATTAGCAGGATATGAAAAAAATGAATTATTTCTTGAAAAAATATCACAGGAATTAAAAGAAGAAATAAAAGAGAAGATAGGAGGGAGTGAATAATGGCTTATAAGCATGGAACATATCAAACAGAAGTTGCATCTGATATTAATTTACCTGTAATACTTGACTATGGGCACTTTATAGTTGGAACTGCTCCAGTTCATAAGGTGAAGAAGGAAAAAAGGAAAATAAATGAACTTGTGAGACTTGCTAATTACAGAGAAGCTATTGAATATTTTGGAGATACTTATGATTTAGATTTTTCAATATCTCAAGCAATAAAAGTATTCTTTGAATTATATGCTGTTGCACCACTTTATGTTGTAAACATATTTGACCCAGCAAAGCATAAAACATCAAAGAAAACTGAACAGGGACTGGAAGTGAAAGGCGGAAAAGTATTAGTTAAAAATCACAAGATAATGACTGATACTCTTGTAGTTAAAGATAATACTACATCACAACCTATAGCTGATGCCCTAACAGTATGGACAGAAGAAGGACTTGAAATATATGCTAAGCCTTCGACCGGGACAAAGATAGATATAGAGTATGAAGAAGCGGATCTGTCGGCAGTCACTAAGACTGAGGCAATAGGTGGATATCATGCTGATAGTATGAAAAGGACAGGACTTGAACTGATTAATGATATATTCCTGAAATTTTCAGAACTTCCAGCATTCATAGATGTTCCTGATTTTTCTCATGAATCAGATGTTGCTGCAGTTATGGCTACTAAAGCAAGTAATATCAACGGTGGAATGTTCGAATCTATGGCATTAATAAATGCACCGATTAACAAAAGATACGATGAAATTCCTGAATGGAAGGACAGTAAAAATATATTAGATAAAGATCAGCTGATTTTATACGGAATGATTGGACTTGCTGGGAAAAGATATTATCAGTCCTTGCATTATTCAGCATTGTCAATGTTGGTTGATAAAGAAAATGATGGAATACCTTCACAGGCTCCATCAAATTATAAGTATAAGATGGATTCATTATTATATAAAAATTCTCAAGGAAATTTTGAAGAAATAATACTGGACAGGGAAACTCAGGCTAATTTTTTGAATAAAAACGGAGTGATAACGGCTATCAGTTTCAAAGGTTGGAGAAACTGGGGAACTGAAACCGCTAAAAATCCTCTAGCAACTGATCCAAAGGACAAATTTTCTTATTCAAGAAGACTGTTCAAATATATCGGTAATGAGCTTGTAATAAGTTATTTCGATAGAGTGGATAAGAAATTTTCTTTAAAATTGGCAGAAACTGTTACAAAAGCAATGAATATTAGACTTAATTCATTAGTATCTACTGAAAACTTATTATCTGCAAGTGCTGAATTATCAGTTCCAGATAACTATGTCATTAATATAATAAATGGGGATATAACTTGGATAATAAAGTTAGGAATAATTCCAGGATTAAAATCAATGACATTTAAGAAAAAATATGATGTGGATGCATTAACAGAATTTGCTGAAAAACTAAAAGGAATAGGAGGATAGGAGTATGAGTCAGACAAAAATACCAAATGGGCTTATAAATGCTTTGCTGTATATTAACGGAACTAACAGCTTAGCTGGAATTTCTGAAGTAGAGCTTCCGAAAATAGATTATGCAACAGTTACTACTGAACAACTGGGATTAAGTGCCGAATTGGAAGTTCCATTAATGGGGCATTACAAAAAACTTGAAGCAAAAATAAAAATGGATTCAGTTGATGACACAATGATAGGACTTAATAATATGCAACCTATGATGTTCGAGTTAAAGGGAGCTTATCAGTATATGGATAAAGTTACTCATGGAGCAGGACTTGGAGATTTTGATGCAACATTTAAAGGAATGGTTAAAACCATAGATGGTTTAAAAGCCAAACCTGGAGCAAAAATTGAAACAAGTATTGATATAGCTTGTACATATTATAAATTAACATTTAAAGGTAAAAAAATAGTGCATATAGATGTACTGAACAATATAGCTGAAATAAATGGTGAAGACAATAATCAGTTAAGAAGATTTTTAGGAATGTTTTAGGAGGTAAAAAATGGCAGAAATAATTAAATTAAATCAGGAATATACTCTTGATGGAAAAAAATATAAAGAAATTGAATTGGATTTTGAAAGCTTGACAGGGAAAAAATTGTTAATCGCTGAAAGTGAATTTAAAAAAAGAAATAAAGGAGCAGCTGTAAAAGAACTTGAAGATGGATGGTTACTTACTGTGGCTGAAAAGGCAAGCGGAATAAAATACGGAAGTTTGCTTGAACTAAAAGGAAAAGATTATATAAAAGTAATAAATGCTGCAAGAAATTTTATAGTAGTCTCGGATTCAGAAGAGACTACTGTAGATACAGGGAACGAGGACGAAACGAATCAGGAAGAGATTTTGGAAATAGAGTAAGTCAAAATATACAATTACAGGATATAGTGACTGATTTACTAGAAGTCTTGAATATGAAAAATGATTTTAAAAGCAGTTTGAATATAAGCTATGAAACATTAATGTCTTGTAGCTTATATGAACTGACTGGCTACTGGAGTATAAGGGCAGAGGAATTAGTTCAAGAAGCTGAAATACGGTATGAAAATAGTAAGGAATAAAAAAGGATGACCTCTAGTCATCCATTCCAGATTTAATAGTTATATAAATCATAATAGCTAACAACGCTAACAAAAAGAAACCGAATGTCCCTAATGCACTAACTATTATAACTGCTGAAATAATAAAGAAGAGCATACTAAATGGAACTCCCAGAAAAAGGGCTATAGGAGTAATAATAGCAATAAGTACTTTTTCCCAAAGTTTAAATTTATATTCTTCGTTTCCTCTATATATTCTGTTTTTAATTTTTTTCATATTAATCACCTTTTTTAGTTTTATATAAATATTATACAACTTAAATATAAAAAAGACAATAGAGAGGAGGTAAAAATGCAAAAAATGATGGAACTAGGTTTTGTGATTACAGCAAGCACATTGGGTGCAATGGCTGGATTTGCAAAATTGAGTAGCGGATTACGAAAAGTTAAAGATGATACAGATAATCTTGCTAAAACTGCTAAAAATTTAGATACTTTTGACAAAGCAAGGGAAAGATTAAATCATTTAAACAGTGAATATATGAAATCTGCAGAAATGTTAAAAAAATTAAAAGAAGAATATGCCCGTACTGGAAAAGGAAATGCTGAATTTGCAAAAAGAGTAAAAGAAGCTGAAACTCACGTTGCAAGTCTGAATAGACAAAAACAGGCACAGCAACGTACGTTCCAAAGAGCCCGTAGTGCAATTGAAGAAGAAGGTCATAGCCTTAAAACTTATAGAGACACACTTGCTAAAGTAAATAAAGAACTAAAAATAAATGAAAATTTAAAAAAAATACAGGCTAGTCATGATAAAAAAATGGCTTTTCTTGATAAAGCACAGCAATATGGAGATAAAGTATTAAGAAGAGGAGCTATAGCAGGAGCTGTAACATTAGCACCTTTAAAAATTTATATGGATGTTGAGGAATCACAGGCAGATTTGAGGAAAATGCTTGGAGATGAAGCACAGAAGTATTATGGAGCATTGAGAGAAATTTCAGATAATTCTCCTTTAAGCCAGCCAGAAGTTTTTGAAATAGCTGGATCTTTGGCACAATCTGGAGTAGCAAGTGAAAATCTTGTTGAATTTACTAAAAAAGCTAACCAGCTTAAAGTTGCTTTTGATATTACTACACAGGAAGCAGGGCAATTTCTAGCTAAAACAAAAGAACAGCTTGGACTGACTAAAGAGGAAATGTTTTCATTTGCTGATACTATTAATTATATGTCTGATAATACTGCCTCTACTGCGTCACAATTAGTAGATTTTTCTCAGAGAGTAGGTTCAGTAGCAAGAACTGCTAATGTATCAAAAGAAGCAAATATTGCATTAGGAGCAACTCTTATTGCTACTGGAACAGAAGCAAATGTGGCGGCAACAGGAATAAAACAGTTATATTTGGAACTCGGAAAAGGAGCAGACACTAAGAAGAAAGCTAATGCTTTATCTTTTTTAGGAATAAATGGAGAAACTTTGGCACATGATATGGCAAGAGATGCAGAGGGAACTATTTTAAGTGTACTTGAAAAAATAAAGAGTTCCCATGCTGGAGATAAAATTGGGATACTGACAGATATATTTGGAGAACAAGCGGCAAACAGTATAGCAACACTGGCAAATGACACTGATAAGCTAAGAGAAAATTTATCAAAAGCTAAATCTGAGATGGCTAATGGAGCGGTTGAAAGAGAATATGCTGAGCGTATGAAAACATTAGGAACACAGTTAAAGGTAGCCAAAAATCAGTTAATGAATTCTTTGGCTGATGTAGGTTTAGCATTAGCTCCTTCTATAAAAAATTTATTGACAGCAACTAAACCAATACTTGAGAATATAGCAACTTGGATAAAACAGAATCCAAAGTTGACTAGTGGATTGATGAAAGCAATAGGAGCATTTGCTTTGTTTAATCTAGGAATGGGAACTATTTTGAAGACTGGAGCTCCAATGCTAAAATTTATATTTACAATTTCTACTACCTTCAATAAATTTAAAGCTGCAGGAGGAATTATAGAAGGATTTTCTAAAGTATTTCCGACGTTATCTAAAATGGGAGGATTATTAACAAATCCATGGATATTAGCAGGAGCTGTAATAATAGGAATATTTGTATTGTTATACACTAAATCCAAATGGTTCAGGGATGGAGTAAATAATACTGTAAAGCAGATAATACCACATGTTAAAGAGTTAGGACGATTACTTAAAGAATATTTAGGTGTTGCTATGACATGGATATCAAAAAAAAGTAAATCTGCTGGGGAAACTATGAAAAGAGTTTGGAATACATTGAAACCAATACTTTCTGTAGTAGGGAAAATAATTAAAGTTGTAATAATAACTGCGATTCAACTTGTGATTTTTAGAATAAGAAGCATGATGGCAGATTTTAAATTGATTGTTACCGTAGTTAAAGGCGTATTTAATATGGTCAAAGGGATTATAAAAGCAGCTATTGGAGTAATAAAAGGAATTTTTGGAATCTATGTAGCATTTGTAACTGGAAAATGGAATGAAATTCCTAAAATAGCACAAAATGCTTGGAACATGGTTAAAAGTGGAATAAGCAGTTTTGTGGAAGGTGCTAAAGGGATTTTAAATGGTTTATTTAACTGGTTTGGTAACAAATGGAATGCTCTAAAAAATTTAGTAGCAAATAATCCTATTACTGTGAAAGTAAAAGAAACTTGGGATAAAGTAACTGGTGGTGGACAAGGAACTCCACAAAAATGGACAGGAACAAATTATTTTGAGGGTGGATTAACGAGTGTTGCGGAACGTGGAGCTGAAATGATTAAAATCCCAGGACAGTCTCCGTTTATTGCTCAAAGTGAAATGTTAATGAACTTGCCGAAGGGTACCGAAATACTCAATGCTTCTAGGACAAAAAATACACTAAGGGAAAGAGTAAATAGAATAAAAGAAAGAGCTTCCAGCTTGGGAAATGGTGGGTCAACTGTAGTTGGTGGAGACACTATAAATATCACAATTAATGCTGGAAGTAATTCTAACGCAAATGATATAGCAAGGGAAGTTAAAAGAATTTTGGCTGAAATGAAAAATAAAAAGGAAAGGGTGGCGTTTGGATAATGAAGACAAGAGTTTACAGAACTGTCAGTGGTGATACGTGGGATCTAATAGCTTATAAAGTCTATGGGAACGAAAAATACTTTCATAGGCTCATAAGGAATAATCTTAATTTGATAGATGTATCAATATTCCCTGCGGATATTCCTATTATTATCCCTGAATTTGTTGAAGAACTGGAACAGGAAATTCAGGAAAGCAAACTGCCGCCTTGGAAAAGAGGTAAATAATGCCATTAGCAAGAGGAATAAAAGTAATAGTAATATTTAACGGGGTGGATATATCTGAGGATATAGCTCATTCCATATCTTCTCTTAACTACACTGACAACAGTAAGAATGCTATAGATGACCTTGAATTGGAACTGGAAAACATGGATTATCGTTGGCTTAAGGAATGGTATCCGGATGAAAATGCTCAATTAATTGTTGGAATATATGAAGATAATGGAAAAGATGGAAGTTTTTTGGATATTGGAACATTCTATATTGATGAGCCAACATTTGACAATGACAGGCTTAATCTTAAGTGTATAGCTATTCCGTTAGATGGAAATATACGTGATCAGAAAAATACTAAAGCTTGGGAAAAGATAACTTTAAAAGAGCTTGTTAATCAGATAGCAGTACTACATCAAATGAATGTAGAAATTCATGCTGATAATGAATATTATAAAAGACTTGACCAGGAAAATGAAACAGATTTGGCTTTTATAGATCGAGTTATAAAAGAAACTGGACTGAGCATGAAAATATCGGATGATACTATTATTATTTTTGATGATGACAATATAAAAGATAATGACGCAATTGAAAAATTTAATATCCGTGATAGCAGAATCCGTAGTTTTAGCTTGAAAAAGAAAAATAAAGGAATATATGACAAAGTCGAAGTTTCATATTATGATCCTGATAAAAAGAAATTAATCAGAGAAGTAATGACTAAAGAAGAACTCGAAAAACGGAACGAGGTGAAAACTGATGCCTAATGTATCTTATGCAGAATATAAAAAACAGAATGGGAAAAAGTCTTCCGGGTATAAAAAAGCTAAAGCAAAACTTAAAGAAAAAGCAGATAAGAAAGAAAAAAGAAGTAAAAAAGAAAAGGTACAAAAAATAAAGACTAAGGGCAAATCAGACCCCAAAAAAGTGGCTAAAAAAATTTTAAAGGAAAATCTTAAACAAGAGTATCAAGTAACTTTAAATGTTGACGGAAGTACTAAATATATGGCAGGAATGATAATTGAGCTAGACGAAAGCTGGGGGAAATTTGAGGGGAAATATGTAATTGATAAAGTTAAACATGACATTACAGGCGACTATTCATGTGAACTTGAGTGTATGAAAGTCGGAGCTAGAGAAAATGCTGAAAAGAATGCTAAAGCTCAGACTAAAGAAGAACAAAAGAAAAAAGAAGCAGAAAAAGAAAGAAAAAAAGCTTCTAAAAAATCTAGTAAAAAAAATAAGAACAGTAAAACAAGTACTAAATCAAGTAATAAAAATAATCCAACTAATAGAAAAATGAGCAGGTAGAAAGGAGTTAAAATGTTAGAAATATTAAAGGCTGGAGAAGTAAGTGCAATAGATTATAAGACAGGAAAAGTAAGAGTTTTATTTTCTGCAGGAGACAATAAAACAAGTGACTGGCTTAACATTTTAGTTCCTTTTTCTGAAAGTCATTCTGACAACTATATGCTAAGTATTGGTCAGACAGTCTACTGTTTATTTTTCCCTGAAATGATGGAGCAGGGAGTAGTGCTTGGTTGTCCTATGAGGAATAGTTCTGCAAGTGCAAGTGAAGTTAAAAGGACTTTTAGTGATGGTGGATTTTACAGCTATGACAATGGAGTGCTGACATTGAATCCTGTTTCAAAAGTTGTTATTAATGCTGATGCGGAAGTCAATGGAAATCTGACTGTGTCCGGAACAACTATTACAGGCGGAAGTATCAATCTTAATATTCACACTCATAGTGGAGTTACTGCCGGAGGAGATAAGACAGGAGGTCCTCAATAATGATAGGAAGTCTTGGAGATGTAATATTTGAAGTATCTGATAAAAAAGTATCTTCAATTAACAATGAACTGTCAAGAACTTATAAGAGTAAAATATCTGAGCATAATGCAATATATGGTCCTGGTATGGTAAGACATCAGGGAAGAGAACTGATAGAAATAAGTTTTGGAATTTCTTTAGTTTCAACATTATTACCTGATTCCTCTCCAGTTGAAGAGCTGGATAAAATAAAAACCATGTGGGAATTTGGAGAGTATGGTTATTTAACATTCGGGGGGCAGACCTTCGGAGCTTTCCCTTTTTTGATAATAGATATGAATGAAAAAAATTCATACTTTAACAAAAAAACTTCCAGCTTTGATGTTATAAATTTGGAATTGACACTAAAAGAATATATAGACAATCCAAAACTGTATAATCAGATAATAGAACAGTTAAAAGCTCAAAAAAAAGAACAGGAAAAGCTGGCAGAAGCAGAAATTGAAAATGTTCAGGAAGAACAGAAAACAAAATTAGATCAATTGAAAAATAATATAAATAAGGCAACTGAGAAGATAAATAAAACATTGGAGAAAATAGAAAATAAAAAGAATGAAATATTAGATAAATTGGAACAGATTAAAAAAGATTACAAAGTACATGAATTCATGAATCTTATAAGAACTGGAATGATGACAGCTGACAAGATAAAGGAAATGACTGAATACAGTAAGACTATGAAATCTGAAACTGACAGGCAGATACTCATGAATGTAATCAGAAACTATTTAGGAGGTATTTAGAATGGTATATGTGACATCAGATCAGGAAATTAATTATGCTCCTAAAAATTTAATTGAAGAAGTTACTACAAATGTCGGAATGCTTTTAAGAGTGTACAAAGAGGAACAGCCACTCAACCGTGATTTTAGTTTTGATAGTGACTTGATAGATAAAAATATAAATGTAGTGGAAAATAGAATAATGTCTCAGTTGCTTGAAATATTTAGAAAATATGAGCCAAGAGCATTGCTTAAAACTACACAGATAACAATGAAAGACAAATACAAAAATGAATTTGAAATTACACTGGGAATCGAGGTGATAGAGATTGAGTGATTTTGAAGATTATGAAGTAATAGATTCAGATGCATGGGAAATAAAAAGGGATATGATAGACAAGTTTCAGGAACTGAGTGGAAGAACTCTGACTGAAGCAAGTCCAGAAACTCTGATATTTGGAACGGTGGCATATCAGTTAGCTTTACTGGAAGAGAAATATAATGATGACATTAAGCAGAACTATCTGAGATATGCCAGAAATGAAAGGCTTGACCTGAAAGGAGAAATCTATGGGAACAGAGGTAAAAGACTTGTAGAACAGCCTGCAATAGCAACTTTTAGATTTTATATATCTAGTGTTCAAGCAACTGACATAGTTATTCCGAAGGGCTCAAGAATACGTTACAATGAACTTTATTTTGAAACAAATGAGGAATATAAGATATTAAAAGGAAATCTGTCAGTGGACGGAAAAGCTACATGTAATAAAGTGGGAACCGTTGGAAATGGTATTCCAGTTGGACAGATAAAAGATATGGTGGATATATTTCCGAATTATCAGAAGGTTGAAAATATTACAGAAAGTAATTCTGGTACAAATGAAGAAGTGGATGAAAGCTACAGGGAAAGAATAAGGGAAATTCCTGAATCTTTCACAACAGCAGGAAGTTCAGGAGCTTATATATTCTGGAGTAAGACGGCAAGTACAAATATTATTGATGTCAAAGTTCATTCTCCTAGTGCAACTAATGTGGATGTCTATATCTGGACTGACACAGGTACAGTAAGTCAAGAACTTAAGGAAAAAGTAAAGGCAGTACTCAATGAAGAAAATGTAAGACCACTAACTGACAATGTAAATATTAAAGAGCCAAACAAAGTCAACTATTCTATAGATTTTGACTACTATATCGATAAAGATAATGAAACTCTTGTAAATATTATAAAATCTAACATTGATAAAACTATCCAGGAATTTATTAATTGGCAGAAAGAAAAGATAGGCAAGGATATTAATCCGGACGAACTGACTAAAAGATTAAAAATTGCCGGAGTAAAAAGAGTGGTACTAAGAAGCCCGGCATTCCAAAAATTAGATTTTAATCAGATTGGAATAAATAATGGTGTAACAAGCAACTATCAGGGAGTTGAGGAGCTATGATAACCATACAGGATTTGAAATTAACTTATATAGCTGCAAGTTCAACTCTGACTGATGAAAGAACAAGAAGGATATATGAATCAATAGATTATGCAATATCAAATCAGAAGAAAAGGATCATGGATAAGTTTTTTCTGAACATTGACAAACTTACCGAAACTGAGATTGATTATCTGCTATGGGAATATCATGTTGACTATGTTGGAGAAAACTCGAGTCTCGAAAATAAAAGGGAGCTTGTAAAAATAGCAGTAATAGCACACTTTAATAAGGGAACACTTGGAAGTGTAAAAGCTATCTGTAAAATCCTTTTTGGTAATGCAGAAATAAAAGAATGGTTTGAGTATGGTGGTCGACCGGGCTACTTTAAAATATCTACATTGGGAGAACTTAAAGATGAAAAAGATTATCTGAAAGTACTTGATGTGGTAAATGAATATAAGAATGAGCGTAGTTGGCTTGAAGCACTGACATTTGACAGGACTGCAGAGTTTGGAAAGCATATTGTCATCTTTTCTGAAAAGCAGATAATTAACATCTTAAATGAACGAAACTTTGAACTCCCTTGGATGGAGCAGAATTTAAGCGAAGGAATAGTAAATGTGACAGTAAAAGAAAATACGATAGGAATAAGATAAAAAAGGAGGTAAAAATGGCTAATTACATAGGTTGGATATTGACTAACAAAGGAAGAGAACTTCTTGCAAAGGCAATAAACAACGAGACAAAAATAAATGTGACAAAGTTTAAAATTGGAGCAGGATATAACACAGGAAATGATAGGGAGTTAACAGATTTACTGGATAAAAGGAATGAATTCCCTGTGAACAGTTACGAAAGAAAAGAAAATGGAATAGTGGAATTTACTTTCATTGTTTCAAATAAAACTGATACAGGAGAAAGCACAATAACAAATTCTTATAAAATATCAGAAATGGGAATATATGCTCAGGACGATTTAGGAACAGAAATTTTATATGCATACAATAAAGGGACTGATGGAGATTATATCCCAGTTTACAATGGAAAAAATGCTATTGATATTGTAGAAAAGTGTATTATTATAATCGATCAGGCTGCTACTTTAAATGTGACAATAGACAGTTCAATGACATACTTGACAAGAGAGTCAGCAGACAGAAAATATCTGGAAATACAGGCATTAGCGAAAATTATGGGACTGGAATTTGGGGGAAATATCCAAGATACTGGAGCAAAAGTCACTGGGAAATTTTACTATGACAAGGCACTCAAATATTATTATGAGTGCATTGCAAATAATAGCTTGACATACAATGACGGATCTAAATTTAGGGCAATAAGTAATAAGCCGATACTAGATAAAGTGGAAAATTTATACGAAGTTCAGCAAGCAAAACTTTACGTGCATGCGGAAGCAATAGGGCAAGGAAGAACTACGTGTAACATTGTTCAAAAGTGTGGCAATGTAGTAACTATTATTTTTGATAGTGGAGACACTTTGAGATATACAAGTGATAATACTGTGATTTTTAGCATTCCTGAAGGCTACAGACCAAAATCCTTTTTGTCCGTAAATGCATCACAATTCAACGGAACTGCTGGGACAATTTATATTCAACCAGACGGAACTGCTAAATGGAAAGGTCCGACTGTAACTACAGCAAGCATAATATTTTCAGTCAGTTATATTGTTTAAACTAAGTTTATTTAGCTAAGTAATCAGTCCAACAGCTATCCAATTCAGAGAAATAGCTTTTGAACTTTTAAAACTGCAGAATCTGTTGTTTTGCGTAGTTAACACTATTAAATCAGTGTTAACCCAATTTGCAATAGTAACAATCGGTAAAGTTCCTTCCGCAAAAGGAACTGGATAATTTAAAGTTGCATTTCCAGAAGGATTTTCGATGTATCCCCATTGTATTAAAGTTTTGCCTATTTTAGTAAATCCTGCACGTTTTTCGTATAAATTTTCCAATTTACGCATAAGCTATACTTAAAAATAAAAGTATAGGAGTGATTCAAATGAACAAAAATTGGGAAATCTACAAGGAATATCTGAACAGCTGTATAGCGAGGAACGAAGCAGTGAAGAATACAACTTACAGGACTTATGCGAACAGTATGAAATTATTCATTGAATATTTGCAACAATATGAAAATAATTGTTATCTGTTAAATAAAAAGAATGCAAGAAATATGGTTGGAATTTTGGAACGGTATATAAGATATTGCCGTGAAATAAAAAGGAATAATGCAAGGACTATTAATAATAAAATAACGGCAATAAGTAGCTTTTATATATGGTCTGTTAAAAGAGATTTGATAGAAGTGCATCCGTTTCGGGATAAACTGGACAGGTTAAAAGTTACAGATGTGGAAAAGAGAAGAAAAAGCTATTATTTAAGTAGTAAAGAAATAGTGGAAATACAAGTGAAAATGAAGTTATCTGAAAAATATGATTTGCAAGACAGGATTATATTTAATTTGATTATTGATACCGGATGTCGAATATCGGCATTGCAATCGATAAAACTAGAAAATATTGACTTAGAGAATGGAATAATAAGCGGAATAGTAGAAAAGGAACAGAAAATTGTGGAATTTGCAATATTTGAGGAAACTATTAAGTTGATAAAGGAGTGGTTAGAATGTAGAAATGATAGTATAGAGTATTTATTGATTACTAAATACAATGGAGTATTTAAGCAAATAAGCAAATCAACTATACGTGATCGAGTTAGAAAAATAGGAAAGCTCGTAGGAATAGATAATTTATATCCACACAGCTTGAGAAAAACAAGCATTAATTTACTAGCAGAAGTCGGAGGGATTGATTTAGCGAGTGAATTTGCAAATCATTCAGGAGTAGATGTTACAAAAAAACATTATATAAAAAAGAAAAGTGCAAGAGATAGAAAAGAAAAATTAATTCAAATGAGAAGAAAAATTGGATTTTAAGGAGGTAAAAATGATAGTAAATATTTATAGTAAAGATACTCTTGAAATAATTGGAAGACCAGTTATTTCAAGCTTAGAAGATTTTGAAAAAGAGCCAAATTTATTTTTTCCAGATTTTAACAAAGAAAATCATATCATTTCAGAAATTGAATTTCTCAATCCAATTTTAGAAAAAGGAAAATTGCGTGAAATGACAAAAGAGGAATTATATGCAGTTGGAAGGTATACCTTAGCAGATAATGAAATGATAGAAAATGAAAAAATAAAAACTGTTACTTTATCTGAATTTGAGTACATAGAAGACAATCAGATAAAGTACAGAAAAGAAGAAAAAATTGAAAAACTGAAAGAGGAACTGTATCAATTAAGACTTGAAAGGGAGAAAAAGCCTTTTGAGTTTGAAGTAAAAGATACTAAATATCTGCAATACAACAGAACAATAGACCAAAGTAATATTACTAAAATATTATTTTCTTTAGTCTTGAAATTTGCGTTAAGTCTTATGAAACAAATAACAACAGGGAAAAAACTGAATCTGGCACAGGTTATGACAGATTTCATGTCAATGGAATATGAAAAATGGAAATTTTACACTGAAGACAATTCAGAAAAATATGTAAATGTTAGTGTGCAAAAATTTATTGAGATGTCGGAAATAATGCGAAAACATACGACAGCTTCAATGGTCACTGAAACAACATTAAGTCATAGTTTAGAAAATAAAACAGTTGAAGAGTTGAAAAAATTTGATTCTGAAACAGAATACAACAAGCTATTTGAAAGTGAATTAAAGCAATCGTGAGGTTATTCGTGATAAAATCTCACGATTAATCTCACGAATAAAGGAGGTAGTATGCAGTTAGAACAAGACAAGCTATATATATCGTTTCACAAGCCAAAAAGTCTTGTAGGATTATTAATAACACTGCGGACACTGGGTAAATACAGTCATTGTGAACTTGTATACAATGATTATGTGTATCTAAGCAATCCTGGTGGCGTTCGTATCAAGCCTTTTATCTACAAAGACAACATGGATATCTATGAGCTTGACAGTCACATAGAAATCCCAATTGTTCTAGAAGAGTTTAAAAAATTAAAGGGAAAAGGTTACGATTACTGGGCAATATTTTTAGCTCAATTATTGGAGTTAGGAATAGAACATAAAGACAAATACTTTTGTAGCGAATTATGTCTACATTTAATCAATAAAGGACTGGACAATAGCTTGACTTACAATCTAAAGACGTTAAAGGCTAGTCAATTCAGTCCATCAAAACTATTCAAGTATTTAAAAAATATGGAATTAATAAAAAGGAAGGTGGAATGAAATGAGAGATGTAAAGGAACTTATAGGAACAGAAATCATAGAAGGAGGAAAAACTTTAAGGATAACAGGAGTTGAAATTGAAGGAGAAAATATTGTTTTGACGACTGAAACAGTTGAAACAGTAGAAAAAAAGAAATTTGTACTGTCTCAAAGAAGCTTAAATAGACTTGAGGGGGTACATCCAGCTTTGCAGACATTAATAAAATTGGGGATAACGGACAGTCCTCATGATTTTATGGTAGTGCAAGGACTGAGAACAGCAGCTTATCAAAATGAACTATACCAGCAAGGAAGAACTAAACCTGGTCCGAAAGTTACAAATTGCGATGGCTATAATTCGAAATCTAACCATCAGGCTAAAAGTGATGGATATGGTCATGCAATAGATTTTGCAATTTATGATCCTACGTTGCCTGATAAAATTGACTGGGATAATAATAAAAAATACAGGGAAGTAGCAGACCATTTAAAAAAAGTAGCGAAAGAAAATGGAATAAACATTGTATGGGGAGGTGACTGGGTAAAATTTAAAGATTATCCACATATTGAATTAGTTTAAGACTTAATTTTTTGAAATTTTAAGTCTAAAAAATTTTATAGGCTCAAAAAATGAAAAAATTGAGTCTAAAAAAATAACCAGTAAAATAATAAAAAAGTTAATAAAAAATAGCTTGTATATTTGCCCTACAATCAATTTAAAATGATTTTAGATATAAATGGTTATCTAAAATATTAAAGTTGAAATTTAAGGGTATTTTGTGGCTTAAAATGAAAATGATAAAAATAAACAAAGGAGAGGATAAAAATGACAGATTTAGCAGTTAAAATTTATGTAAGAGGTAAAATATTAGACTTTTTAAGAAAAACAATACTAGGATTAGAATTAACAGAAAAAGCAAAAACTGGAGTTGAAAAAATGGAGTCTCTACTTGACGGAATATGGAATAAAATTGAAAATTTTATAGAAGAAGAAAAGAAAAGAGATTTAGAATGGATGCCAGATGTCATCGAAAATTTTGCAGAAGATTTAATATCAAGTGCAATAAAAGAAGCAAAAGAATTATTAGATGTAAGAAAACTGGCACAGGAAATATTTAATCTTGAAAGAGCAGCAAAAGTTTTATAAGCATCGAGGGGGAAAAATGTTTTTTAAAGAAATAAGTGAACTTGGAGTGACAGTTGTAATATGTGGAATATTCCTATATTTTGCTAAAACAATTTTTGATTTAATGATAAAAGATAATAAAAAATATTATGAAGAAATATTAGTAAAATTAGAATATGCAGAAAATAGGAGAAGTACACTTATAACTCAAAATGAAAAACTTGTAGAAGTCCTTAATCGGCTTGAAGAACGTCTAAGGACTGAAAAAGTAACAGGTAAAGCACTAGAAAAAATATTAATATTTCAAGTTCAAGAAATTCGGTGGGCGATTCAGAAAAAAATAGTAACATACATTGAAAAAAATCATTTAAAAGAAAACTGGAGTATAATCAATAAAGAAATTGATACTTTTTTTAATAGAAAGCTTATTGACTTTGAAACTGAAATGCACGATATCATCGAGGGTATTACTTACAAAATGATACATGACATTATAAAAAAAGAATTTTCAGAAACTAAGAATATTATTGTGCAAATCCTGGAAGGACTGAAAGAGGACGGAATGGATGAAAAAGAATTATACGAAAGAGCTATAAGAATAGTCGAGGATCATATGCAGACAATAGAAAATGAACTTGTAGCTAATATTAAAGAATTGATAAATTAGGGTAGTCAGTAATGGCTACCCCTCTTTTTTTTGTAAATTTTCTATTTTCGAGGTATAATTATAGTGTAGACAAAATGTTAAAAGAGGTGGATTTTTTAATAAAATAAGTGGAAAAAATCAACTTTTCTGTTTACATTTTGTTACAAAAAATGTTATTATAAGTAAACTATATATGTCCATTGACATTTATGTAGTTATATTAGAAAAGGAAGGTGAGAGATATGAATAGTGCTTTGGATATTGCTAAATTTGTTGTTAATCATAGTACAGGTGGAGATATGACTCATTTAAGATTACAAAAAACATTATATTATCTCTATATCTTATTTTACAGAAGATACAACAAAGAACTGTTTTCAGACGATTTTTTAGCATATGATTACGGGCCAGTTATTAGAAGTGTGTATGATGTTTATAAACTTTTTGGAAGTGGACAATTACCTAAATTAAAAGAAGTGAGAAATATAGAACTTAATGGCGAAGAGAAAGCATTTTTAATTGAAATGACTCATAGACTTGAAGGATATAAAGTGTTTGATTTAGTTAATTCAACTCATGATTTTTCTCCATGGAAAAGTACGCCGAGAAGTAGAGTAATAAGTAAGAATAACATAAAAAAGTACCATGAAGAAAAAGGTGTATTATTATATGGAAAACATTAGTGAAAATATCATCATCTTTGATGAAACATTTGCGGATTCTACTGATGCGGATTCTACTGAAAGCAAAAAAGAAACACAAAGAAAAGAGAGTGTTGAAAATTTAGATAATGAAATATCTGACAAACTAAAGAAAATTTATGACGATTATATTTACAAAATAATAAATAAAAAAAATTACAAAAAATATCAAAAATTATTTTCAGAAATTGAAATTAAAAATGAAGTAGAAGGAAGAATCTATTATAAACTATCTGTATTTTTAAATAATATTGAACTTGAAAGAAAAATAGCAAGTATTTCTAGAGAGATGGATAAAAAAATAGAAGAATTGAATTTGAAAATAAAAAAGCTTGATGACAATTCAAAAGAACTAGAGGATAATATAAAAGTTGCATTAAAAGAAAGTCACGACATGAAAGCTGAAATTTTAACTATGATGGGATTATTTTTTGCTATTTTCACTTTTGTACAAGTTAATTTTACTTTCACTCAACAGTTTTTAGAAAAGTATAACGGATACAGATTGCTTTTATACATAACAATAATAAATGCTGTATTATTAATAGTGCTAGGATTTATACTGGAAGCGATAGGAACTATTGTGTATGGAGAAAATAAAGCGAGAGAAGGAATAATTGTTGAAGATATTCAAAAAAGGAATTCTGAAGAAAGCTGGTTTAAAAAAATTTGTACTGAAAAATATCGGAAAAGTCAGAAGTATTTATGGATTTTTCCAGAATCAAAGCTTAAGATGAAACGTGCTTTAATGTATTCACTAATAGGATTATTTATCATTGGAGCATTTTCTTTTTACAAGGAAAAAAAGAATTATTCCAGATCGTATGAAGAAATAGAGCAGATTATAATGAAAAAAGTAGAGGGGAAAATTTCTTCAATAAATAAAACATTATCAGAGGATGAAAAGAAACAGATAAAATTAGAAATAGAAAATAGTATTTATAGAGATTTATATAATCAAAGTAAAAAAACACCTCAAGTAAAATAGGGGGTGTTTTTTTCTTATTGACAAAAATTTTTTTATATATTTTTTTTCTTTCTCTTTTATAATTTTTTGGATTTCATCATTTTCTCTCTCGAATCGTTTAAAAGAAAATATATTC
>ERZ773233.473-NODE-473-length-26995-cov-4.029733_pt1 | contig 26995 bp, 25 predicted proteins | sample MGYA00580991_ERZ773233 | MGnify/ENA primary metagenome ERZ773233 (study PRJEB29015, sample SAMEA2738178) | human oral metagenome | biome: human oral; feature: human-associated habitat; material: saliva | place: China | collected 2161 ...
TGAAGTATTTTTTCGCTAGACAAGGCGGAATTTAAATTTTAAGCGTAGGCTAGACATATAGTCTGCCGAGCTTAAAATTTAAATTTCAACGCCGTATAGCGGAAAAAGACGAGCCGCCAAATTTAGAGAATCATCGCTCCGATAACGCCGCCGATTAGTAGCGGTATATTAAAGAATATAAACGTCGGCACGCACGTATCGTATATGTGATTGTGCTGGCCGTCGGCGTTTAGACCGCTCGTAGGCCCTAGCGTGCTATCGCTAGCGGGACTGCCCGCATCGCCCAGAGCTGCCGCGATACCTACTAGCAGGATGATAGCCGCCGGAGAAAAACCGAGCGATAGCGAAAACGGCACGTAGATCGCCGCGATGATCGGTATCGTGCCAAAGCTCGTGCCGATACCCATAGTAACGAGCAAGCCGATAGCTAGCATAAGTATCGCGCCGCCCATTTTGCCGCCGGCGACTGCGCTAGCAAAGCTCACCAGCTGCTCGATACCGCCGCTCTCGCGTAAAACCGAGCCAAAGCCCGCGGCAACGAGCATGATAAATGCGATAAAGCCCATCATCGCTAGGCCGCTGTCCATGATTTTGTCAATTTTTCGGTACTCGATACCGCCGAAAACCACCATAACTAGCAGCCCTAAAAGCGCGCCAAGCGGCATACTTTCGGTATAAATTTGCACTCCAAACGCCACTACCGCGCCGCCTAGCACCGCCCACTCTTTTTTAGTCATTTCTAGGCTTGCGGCCATCTGCGCCTCTTGCTCTTCGCTCGTTTCAAATTTGGTGTGAGCGTAGTCGCGTCTTTTGCGGTAAAAGACGAAAACCGCCAAAAAGAGTCCGACTAGCATCGAGGCTCCGCCTATCCACATCACGTCCGAGATCTGGCTCATCTGTACATTTACGCCGTTGTTTGCGAGTTCTTTTTTGATGATGCCGTGAAAAATAAGTCCAAAGCCCACGCTAAGGCTCACGTACGGCGCCTTTAGTCCAAAAGTTAGCGCGCACGCGACGGCTCGGCGGTCGATGCCTAGGCGGTTCATCAGCGGCAAAAGCGGCGGGATGAGAATCGGGATGAAAGCGATGTGAACCGGGATCAAATTTTGCGAGAGGCACGCGATTGCGGCGATTATCAGAGCAAAATAGGTTCTAGTTTTTGCTAACGCCTTGCTAACGGCGTTTATGAGGATCGCGGTTAGGTTTGTGTTGGCTATCGCGGCTGCGAGAGCGCCGAGCAGGATGTAGCTGAGCGAGGTTTCTAGGTTGCCCTTCATGCCGGTTATCAGCGTCGATGTGGTGGCCGTTAGCGCATCAAAAAACGCCCCTACGCCGGCAAATCCGCCGTGATAGATGAGACCCGCGACTAGGGCGGAGACGAGGATAGAAAGCAGGATGTTAAATCGCAGCAAACAAAGCGCAGTCATCACGAGGATACTGATCACGACGGGGTTGGTTAGCATTATTTTCCTTTTTATAAATAAAATTCGTAAATCAAATTTCGCCGCCGGTCAAATTTGACGACTAGCGGCGAACGGGCGTCAAATTTATCTAACGCGGATGCCTAGTCTCGGCTTGTTATTATAGTATTCGTCGTCTCGGTCGTTATATCCGTCATCGTATCCGTCATTATAACCTCTATTATAACCCCTATCTCCGTCATCGTATCCGTCATATCTGCCGATACCGTTTTGTCTCATGTATTGATCGGTGATTTCCCTGCGGTAATCTTTTCTTTTATAGTTTCTTCCGTATCCATCGTCGTAACGGCCGTCTAGCATCAAAATAACGTCGGAATTTGAAAGCATATCTTTGCAATATCCATCTTTGCAGCGTTTTTTATTATAAGCTTTTCCGTTTGGTACGATAATTAAAGATTCGTTTGAATATCTGTCGTAAGCGTCTGCAAAGTTTATAAAAAGAGCAACGATAAGACCTATTAAAGCAAACTTCTTCATGAAAAATCCTTTCTAGTTAATTTTTAATCATTTTATAATATAAAATTTAAAGTAAAGTAAATTTTTAGCGCAAATATAATACAATCTCTCGAAATTTTTTCAAGGAGTAAGTAATGATAAAATCGTTTTTTGGCGCGTCGAAGATTGCGGCTTTGGCTTTGCCTTTTCTTTTGACGGGTTGTATGTCGTCGATGAATATGGGCTCAAGCAGCGCCAAAACGACTGCTACGGGCTCTGCAGGCGGTTCAAATTCTCAAAACGCAAACGCTCAACTTCAAAAATGTTCTCAATCTTTAGGCACCATGGTGATTTACGAAGATAGAGATTCTGACTGGTATACCGTACTTACAAGAGATTATAGGCTTCCTTCCACCGTTCCGGTTCTTAGGCTTTTAGCGCAACAATCAAACTGCTTTGTCGTCGTCGAGCGTGGTAAGGCATTTAACCAAATGATGGAAGAGCGCGCCTTGATGCAGTCGGGCGAACTTAGAAAGACTTCAAATTTTAAAAAAGGTCAGATGGTTGCCGCAGACTACACTTTAACGCCTTCGATAACTTTTAGCGCAAGCGATACTAGCGGTATCGGTGGCGTAGTCGGCGCATTTTTTGGCGGCGTAGCCGGCGCGGTAGCCGGTGGATTTAGCACGAGTGATGCCAGTACGATGCTAACTCTCATCGAAAACCGCTCTGGCGTACAGTTAGCGGCAGCTGAGGGAAGCGCTAGAAACACGGACTTTGCAGGACTTGGAGGCTTATTTGGTAGTAAGGTAGGCGGAGGACTTGGGGCCTACGCCAACACGCCTGAGGGCAAAGTCATAGTAGCAGCCTTCACCGACTCGATGAATAACCTAATAGAAGCCGTCAGAAACTACAAAATGCAAACCGTAAAAGGCGGTTTGGGCGCGGGTGGCACGATGAAAGTAGCGGATTAATTTTATCTTCGTTAGGCTAGATTGACCAGAATCGCTCTAGCCTTTTATAAGCGCAAGGTAATCTCTCTACTTTGCGTTTAAATTTGAGCTTTCGGGTTCAAATTTACATATTTTTCTATGTCAAATTTGGGTTTCCTATTTAAAAAGACCTGCGTTAAATTTACTTTAAATTCTAGTTCGAAAAATTATAGCGGTGAGTAAAAATTACTCAAATTTGATCTAGACATAAACCAAAAACTCAAATTTACGCTCGCTAGCAAATATTAAATTTACTTCGCGTGTAGCTCTTTTGCGTATTTTGACTTTTCGAGATTTTCGATTAGCTTTTGCGTGCGCATATCTCTGGCCTCGGGCACTAGATGAAACCACGTATCGTGCAGAAATTTACGCGGGAAATAGCTATCTTTATAATCGCCGATCATCTCAAAGCCGTTATCTTCGATGAGCTTTTTTACTTCTTTTAGAAATTTTTGATTATCCGCAGCCTGCGGGTAGTTTAGGTCGTAGCAATCATCGCCCGCGACGGCAGGGTAGGTAAAGATAAATTTAATCCCTTTTTCGCGTTCAAGCTTTTTCATAAAATTTAAATTTTCTTTGAAAATATCGCTTATGCCGATTTTACCGCCTGAAAAATCGGTGAAAAATATGTATTTTTGGCACGCCATCTGCGTGTCTTTGGCTTCTTCTACTTTGCCGATGTATTTGTAGTCGCCGCGTTCGCCGTTTTTAAAATCCGGCGAAAAATCGTGCACGGCTTGAGGCTTTTTGTTGATAAAGTTATCGAAATTTATCTCAAACGCCGCTATTTCTTTATAGTCTCTTATCGCCGCGTTTATAAATGCTTGAAACGGGATTTGCGATATAGTTTTTAGCTTTTCAAAAAACGGCAAATAGTCGTAAAAATGGTGAATCTCAAAAAAAAGTCCGTAATAATAAGTATCGGGCGGAACATCGTTGATGTAGTACCTGTACTCCAAAGGCAGGATAAAAATATCTCCTTTATGCGCTAGCTTGGCCGCTCGGTAGAGTCTGTGGCGTAGCGGATAGCCGCCGTGATCGGCTAAATTTATAACCAGCTTGCCAAAGTGCTTTTCAAGCATCTGGGAGTTGATACCGTGATAGGAGTTTGAGCCGCTTTCGACGATGATACGGTTTTGTTCGGTCGTGTTTGAGATGAGGTAGTTTTTATACGCGTAGTGATGAGCCGACGAAACCCTGATGAGAAACATAGCAAACGCCATATAAAACGCGATCATAACTAGCGTCAAAATAGGAAGCGTCAAAAGAAAAATTTTATATTTTTTCAAATTTAATCCTAAAAGTTAAAATACAAGAACGGCGACTCCTGCGCACCGGAGTTAATCGCAAAAACCAAAGCAAGCAAAAATGCCGTAAACAGCGCGGTAAGAAAGCCAAATTTTGCTCTAGCGGCCATTTCGTTCGAGTTTCGCCCAAAAACCGTAACCAAAAGCGTAATACCCATAATAGCGCAAAACGTACCCATGGCTATTTGCGGCGTTTCCATAAAATTTATTTGATTGTATCCCAGAGAGTTACTTATGTACTCTAAGTAGTTAAAATTTATCTTAACCGAGCTAAAATCAAACATGCCTTTTAGCACTTTCATCGCGCTATCTAAGTCTCTGGCGCGGAAAAATATCCAAGTGATATTTATAAAATTAAACGTTATAAACCAAGCTAAAAATTTATTCATCGGGCGAAAATGCGCGCCGTAAAATCTGCAAATCATCATCGCAAACCCGTGTAGCGCGCCCCAGATGATAAACATCCAACCAGCCCCGTGCCAAAGTCCGCCTAGCAAAAATACCGCAAAAACGTTGGCGTAGGTACGGTATTCGCCTCTGCGGTTACCGCCTAGCGGGATGTAGATGTAGTCGCGTAAAAATCTCGAAAGCGTCATATGCCATCTGTGCCAAAAGTCTTGGATGTTTAGAGCTTTGTAAGGGGAGTTAAAATTTAACGGTAGAACAATGTTAAACATATATGAAATGCCGATCGCCATATCGGTGTAACCGCTAAAGTCAAAATATAGCTGAAAAGTGTAGCTAAGGCTCGTGATCCATGCCTCGCTCATGCTAAGAGTCGTATACACGTCAAAACCGTGAAGGGCAAACCTAGCGAAAAAATCTGCCACTACGACCTTTTTAAAAAGTCCGATCGAAAATAAAAAAAGTCCGATACTTAAATTTTTATAGTTTATGCGCTTTAAACGTAAATTTGCAAACTGCGGCATCATCTCGGCGTGGTGGATGATAGGACCAGCTAAAAGATGTGGAAAATATGTCACGAAAAGAGCGTAGCGAAGGAAGCTGGGCTCTTTTACTTTTTCGTGATAGCAGTCTACTAGAAACGCTATTTGCGTAAATGTAAAAAAGCTGATGCCAAGAGGTAAAATAACGTGGTGAAGCGGTACGTCGGCGCCAAAAATTCCGTTAAAATTTTCTATCAAAAAGTCGGTGTATTTGTAGTAGGCCAGTAGGGCTAAATTTGCCGCGACGCCCGCCCATAAAATAAGTTTTTTGCGGGAGGGGTGGGCGCAAAGTAGATGACCGACGTAGAAGTTAAACGTAATCGAACCTAAAATAAGCGGGATATAAATAAAATTCCAATATCCATAAAAAAATAGCGAAGCGACCGTGAGCCAAAAGATACTGAGTTGAACGAATTTGAGTTTATTTAAAACAAAATAAACTCCAAAGGTAATCGGTAAGAAAAAAACTATAAACGCAAATGAGTTAAAAAGCATTTTTACCCTTATTTTAAAAGAGTTTAAATATACTCAAATTTGATTTAAATTAAGCTTTTTAAAGCTAAATTCGATAAAATCGCCCAAATTCCACTAAAAGGATCAAATTTGAGAAGCGACATCATCAAAAAAGGCTATACGCGCGCGCCGCACAGAAGCTTGCTAAGAGCGACCGGGCTAAAGGACGAGGACTTTGAAAAACCCTTCATCGGCGTAGCAAACAGCTTCATCGAGATCATCCCGGGGCACTTTTTCCTCAACAAATACTCCGAAATTTTAAAAGACGAGATCCGCAAAAACGGCTGCGTGCCCTTTGAGTTTAACTGCATCGGCGTGGACGACGGCATAGCGATGGGACACAGCGGGATGCTTTATAGCCTGCCTAGCCGCGAGCTGATCGCAAACTCCATAGAAACGGTGATGAACGCGCACGCCTTAGACGCCCTCGTATGTATGCCAAACTGCGATAAAATCGTGCCCGGCATGGTGATGGGCGCGCTTCGCGTGAACGTGCCGACGGTTTTTGTTAGCGGCGGCCCGATGAAAAAGGGCTACACCAAAAGGGGCGAGCCTATCGACCTTGCGACTGCGTTTGAGGCGGTGGGTAAATTTGAAACCAAAGAGATCAGCGCCGAGGAGCTAAAAGAGATTGAGTGCGCCGCCTGTCCGAGCGGGGGCAGCTGCTCGGGGATGTTTACGGCAAACTCGATGAATACGCTGTGCGAAGCGATGGGTATCGCGCTAAAAGGCAACGGCACCGTGCCAGCTCTTACGCCTGAGCGTGAGGAGCTTATCCGCGAGGCGGGGCGACGAATTTGCCAAATCGCGCTCGATGAAAAATACAAAATCCGCAACATCGTGAACGAAAAATCGATCCAAAACGCCCTGGTAGTCGATATGGCGATGGGCGGCAGCAGCAACACCGTGCTGCATATCCTAGCTATCGCGCGCGAAGCGGGGGTAAATTTACAGATCGCAGGGCTCAACGAGATCAGCCGCAAGATCGCGCACATCGCCAAAATCAGCCCGAGTCTGCCAAACGTGCATATGGAGGACATCGACCGTGCGGGCGGCCTAAGCGCCGTGATAAATGAAATTTCGCGCCGCGATAACGGGCTGCTGGGGCTAGATGCGCTAACGATAAGCGGCGAAAGCCTAACCGAGCGCGTCGGAGCTAGCGTCATAAAAGACGAATCCGTCATCCGCAAGGTCGAAAATGCCTACTCGCAGGTCGGCGGGCTGGCGGTTTTGTTTGGAAATTTAGCCGAGCAGGGCTGCGTCATCAAGACCGCTGGCATCATCGGCGAGCGCAAATTTAGCGGCAAGGCGGTCTGCTTTAACAGCCAAGACGAGGCGATAGAGGGGATCTCAAGCGGCAAGGTAAACAAAGGCGACGTGGTCGTCATCCGCTACGAAGGGCCGCGCGGAGGCCCGGGCATGCAGGAGATGCTAAGCCCGACATCGCTCATCATGGGGCGTGGGCTGGGCGCGGACGTAGCTCTCATCACGGACGGCAGGTTTAGCGGCGCTACGAGAGGACTAAGCGTCGGGCACGTGAGCCCCGAAGCTGCCGAGGGCGGTATGATCGGACTGCTGCAAGACGGCGACATCATCGACATTGACGTGGATACATACGCGATCAACGTGCGCCTAAGTGAAGCCGAGATCGCTACGCGCAGGGCTAAATTTAAACCGCTTGAAAAACCGTTGCCGTATCGCTGGCTACGAATGTATCGCAAGCTGGTAACGAACGCAAGCAACGGAGCGATTTTGGAGGCGTAAAGCGCCTTAAATTTTAAATATGCCGCCGCAAATTTGAGCAAACTTGTGGCGGTTTTTGCTAAATTTTCGCGCCGTTTTTTGGTAAAAGCCTCAAATTTAACGTCGGCTAGGTATCTCTAATTCTTAGCGCCGCAATATATGAGTCGTCGTTATATAATTGGGGCAGATAATTGTTTACTTTTGAGGCTGTTTTTCATTAAGTTTGAGATTAAATTTGTGCAAATTTATGTCACTTGTCTGAGCTTAAGGTCCACTTAGTACTATTTTATTAATTAGCTTGTCATGATTAGTGGCCAAGTGCTGGATATGCAACAACTTAGGAAGTGACCAAGGTTTAAATGGGATTGCTGCTAAGTGGAAGCATTATTGATATCGATGTCGACAAGATAATCAATCTATGATTAAATGATAAATAAAATACTGTACGTAAGCACAAAGTCAGCAAAAATTAGTGATAAACGTGAGCGGCAAAATAGTTTTTGAGGACATAAATATTAATTTAAGATAAAAAGTATTACAATCAGAAATTAATGAATTCACGAGGTAAAAATATGAGCCAAAGCACAAGAAAAGTCGGATTTTATTCTATAGATTTTCAAAATAATGGCGCAATAGTAGCTTTTAATGAAAATCAATTTGAGCTTTTTCTAAATAATTTGATGTCGGTTGCAAATATAGGTAGAAAGATTTCTATAGACGACAATAAATTTTATTTTTTAGATAGCTGTAGTATATCTATAGAGAATGAAATAAAGTTTTTTAAGTGTGTGTTTAAATCTGCAAAGATACATCATAGACCAATGTTAATAAATGAAAGCGATTTAAATGAGAGGGATAATCCTAAAGAGTATACAGAGGGTGAATGCGAAAAAACGCATGTTATTTTCAAGGTTTCAAATAATAGTATAATAGCGGTTGTAGAAGAAAGAAGATTGGGTGTTTCTTTTTATAGAATGTTTAATTATTTACAAATTATGCTCGATAGACTGGCTTTGGAATATGACGGAACCATGAATTATAAAATAATTATGCAAGATAATTTTATGGACGAATTAAACAACTTGTTAAAAGTAAATAAAATTACTTTATACAAAAATATTGAATATAATGGTACTGAATTTTTCGACTTTACAGCTAATGATATTGAAAATTTAGACAAAGAAACAATAGAATTTAGAGCGAAACGTAGAAGAAGTATAAAGAGTTTAGTCCAAAGAATGTGTAATGGTATAATAGGGGTTAATCAAACCATAAGAAATATTAAAATAGATGGTTATGATGAAAATGGTAAGCGAGCATTAGATTTTTCTAATTTTAAAAAAACTGCTTCATTTAATACTGAAATAGACAGTGAAACAGGAGTTGTAAATAGTGAACATATTTTTTCTAGGTTACAAGATCAAATTATAGATATGTAGTTTTATGCCATGTATAGAGAATTTTTTATAGTAATAATAGAGTATTTTAAAAATTTAAAATCAGGCATAAGGGTTTATGAGGTTTATATTCCCTTATCCATATCACTCTTATTGCCTCTTTTTGGTAAAGATTGCAAGCTAGATAAATTTCTAAATTCGTCTATGACGCTTATATCTGTTTTGGTTGGATTTACGATAGCTGCAATCTCAATATTGCTAACTTCAAATTTAAAAAGTATAGAAAAAAGCAGAAAAACCAGTATAGATAAATTCGATTTTTTAAAAAGACCAATGACGTTATTTAAGTTGATACTATCAAATTTATTTTACTGTATTTTAATTGGTTTTTTTATTTTAATCTTTGGCGCAATATGTGTGGCTTTTAATATAGAGAATACAGTTGCTTTTATAATTGATTTATTTTTTACAATCCATATTTTACTTGTTATTATTAGAAATTTAGTCAACTTATTTTTAATTGCATATAAAGATTTATAAAAATAAAAATTAATTACAAATTTTTAATATCAAGGTTAGCATGCAATTCAAATTCACTTCGCCAGCTCAAAAATCTCTTTGATATTTTCCTTCGTGTAGAGCTTGTCTTTGCGCCAGTTTACCGCGTAGTCGTAGGCTAAATTTACGACTTCCTCTAGCGTTTCGCCCTCTATGCCGACGGATTTTAGACTAACCGGGGCTCCGATCTTGCTAAGCCACGTTTTAAATGCTGTGATGCCTTCATCGGCTGAGCTTGCGCCGAAAATCTCCCGCGCAAAACGCTCGAATGCGCTTAAATTTCGGCTCTTATACCACTTCATCCACGCAGGCATTATGACTGCTAGACCCGCTCCGTGCGCGCAGTTTACGACCGCGCTCATGGCGTGTTCTAGCATGTGGTTTGGGTAGGAGTAGCCGTGCGTGCCGACGTAGGTTAGACCGTTTAGCGCCATCGTCGCCGCCCAGGCAAACTCGGCTCTAGCATCGTAGTTGTCGGGACCAGCTAGTAAAATTTCAGTCGTTTTCATCACGGTTTTGATGTTGGCTTCGATGTAGAGGTTGATGATGCTAGGCTGTACGCTCGCGGTGAAGTATCCCTCGATGCTGTGCGCGATGATATCTGCGGCGGAGTAGACTAGATACTCGCGGCTAACGCTTGCTTGTAGTTGCGGGTTTACGACCGAGACTAGCGGATATAGGACGTCGCCGTGGATGGCGAATTTTTGTTTTGTAGCTTCGTTTGTCACGACTGCGCCCGAGTTCATCTCGCTGCCCGTCGCCGCAAGAGTTATGATGTCAAAGATTTTTAGCGCGCGGCTCGGATCCTTGCCCGTGAAAAAGTCCCACACGTCGCCCTCATATAGCGCGCCTGCGGCGATGGCTTTGGCGCTATCTAGACAGGAGCCCCCGCCTACGCTTAGTACGCTGTCGGCGTTAAATTTTCTAGCTAGCTCGATGCCTTCGTAAACTTTGCTTAGCACTGGGTTGCTAACTACGCCGCCAAGCTCTATAAACTCGATGCCGTTTTCTTTTAGGCTCGCTGCTACTGTGTCAAAGAGTCCGTCTTTTTTGATGCGGTCGCTACCGTAGATCAGTAGGGTTCTTTTAGCGTCAAATTCGCGCATATAAAGCCCGATATTTCGCTCTTTACCTCTGCCAAATTCGATTTTTACGGGGTTGTGAAAAGTGAAGTCAAACATCTCGTTCTCCTTAAAATTTTAGCCTCATTATAGCGACAAAAGCTAAAATTTAAGTAGAACGAGATTTACGGATCAGCGCTTATTCGCGCAAATTTCCAAAGTATTTGTCGTCGTTTTTCTCGACGTGCTTGATGTTAAAATGGACGAATTTATATCCGCCAAAAAGCGCCAAAACCCAAAGAAAAAGAAAAACTATCGCTTCTATCATTTTTATCCTTAATACGCGTGATGATCGCGCTCTATCTCGCTTGCGGTGATCTTTTTGCTATCCATCGCGCGCCAGACCGCGACGATATAGCCCAAAACTACGGGTACCAAAAAGCTTACGTAAAACATTACGTTTAGCGTGTAGTGGCTAGAGCTTGCGTTTTTGATAGTTAGCGAGCTTTGTAAATTTGAAAACGACGGATAAAACGCCGTATCTGCAAGGCCTGCTATCAAAAATAGCCCAGTAACCGTTAGCACTACGCCAACGCCGTAAGGCACTACGCCGTAGATACTGGTCGTAAACGCGCCCTTAAATATACCAAAAAGCACGAGTCCGACGCCTATAACTATCATCGCTGCAACAAGCGGCATCTGGAGTAAATTTAGAGCGTATTTAAAGCCAACTAAGCTCACTACGCCGCTCTCGTCGTAGGCAAAACCGGCTTTGGTAAATATCCAAGCGATGAAGATCAAAAAGAACGGCAAAAAGAAAATAGTATTTTTTAGCACCGCTTTTCTGGCGTTGGCTCTGATCTCGGCATCGTCGATGTTGTTGATGAGGTATAGCGCTCCGCCCACGCGAGCTAGGAAAAACATCGCGATGCCTAGCGGATAGAGCATGATGTTGCCCAGCGCTTCAAGACCGCGAAACGGCGTGCGCCACTGTACGAAGTTGTGCTCGTTTAGTAAAAAGTCGCTACCCGAAAAAAACGTGCTAACCGCCATACCGATTAAAATAACGCCTAAAGAGCCGTTTATGAAAAGAAAAATTTCATAGGTTTTTTGACCTAGGAAGTTATCCGGTTTTTTGCGGTACTCGTAGCTCACGGCTTGGAGGATAAAGCAAAACAAAATCGCCAGCCACACCCAGTACGCCCCGCCGAAGCTTGTCGCGTAAAACAGCGGAAACGCCGCAAAGCACGCGCCGCCAAACATTACGAGCGTAGTAAAAGTAAGCTCCCATTTGCGTCCGATAGAATTTATCACCATGTCCTTTTGCAGCTCGTTTTTGCAAAGCCCGAAAAGCAGCGTCTGCCCGCCCTGAACGAACATCATAAACACTAGCAAACCGCCTAGCAAGCTAACTACGCACCACCAGTAAATTTGTAAAAATTCTAAACTAAGCATGGTTTTCAAATCCTATTTTTATCTGTTTTAGCATGATTTTTATCTCGGCTATCAAAAGCGCCGTAAATAAAACGGCAAATAGCCAGAACGAAATTTTGACGTTGGTGTCGGCTAAATTCGTCGCCCCCACGCCAACCGTCATCAGGTCTTGCACGACCCACGGCTGACGACCGACTTCGGCTACTATCCAGCCCGCCTCGATGGCTACGTAGCCAAGCGGTATCGTAAATACGCAGATCCAAAGCAACTTTTTGAAATTTTCGATATTGTTCGCCATGCAAAGATAAAGCACGACGAAAAATAGCGCTAAAAAGTAAGTGCCAAGCGCAACCATCACGTGGAAGCTATAAAACGTTAGGCCAACGGGCGGCACGGCGTCGGCAGGTTTTTCAAGATAGCCGTAGCCTAGAAATTTCATATTTTGAGCTAGAGTTTGTTCGGCTTGCTCCATCGCGGCTTTATCGCCTGATTTTTTAGCGGCGTTATAGGTTGTTAGCGCGCTAACGGCTAACGAGCCTTTGGCCATCTTGCTTGCGACGCCTTCTATGCTGTGAGTTTCATTGCCGTGCACTAGGTCGTCGATGCCGGGCGTAAAGTTGTTAAACCCTCTCGTGGCCATAACTCCGAGCGCGTAAGGAAATTTTATCTCGAGTAAGAACGGATCTTTGTCGTCGCCTACTTTTTTAGACGGATCTAGCACGCCCATCGCGACTAGGCCGGCGTTTGTTTCGCCCTTATAAAGGCCTTCCATGGCGGCTAGTTTCATCGGCTGAGTGCGCGCGACCTGATATGCGCTCTCGTCGCCGCTAAACATCAAAAACAGCGACGTAACGAGGCCAAAACTTCCCGCTACGATGATGGATTTTTTAGCCATGATCAGGTGGCGTCCTTTTAGGATAAACCACGCTGAAATTCCTATCACGAAAAGCGCGCTAGCGACGTAGCCGCTAGTTACGGTGTGTAAAAATTTGATTATGCCGACGGGGCTAAGCGCTACCTCGAAGAAATTTTCCATTTCCATTCTAGCCGTCGCGGGGTTAAATTTCATACCCACCGGATACTGCATCCAACCGTTTGCGATGAGGATCCAAAGCGCGCTTAAATTTGAACCGATAGCCACAAGCCAGGTCGAGATGAGGTGGAATTTCTTGCTAACCTTATCCCAGCCAAAAAACATAACGGCAAAAAACGTCGCCTCCATAAAAAACGCGAGCAAGCCCTCGATAGCTAGCGGCGCGCCGAAGATGTCACCGACAAACCAGCTGTAGTTCGCCCAGTTGGTGCCGAACTCAAATTCCATTATGATACCGGTAGCTACGCCGATAGCGAAGTTTATACCGAAGAGTTTGAGCCAAAATTTGGTGATTTTTAGCCACTGCTCGCTGCCGGTTTTGACGTAGATGCTCTCCATAATGGCGATGATAAAACTAAGTCCCAGCGTGAGCGGAACAAACAAAAAGTGGTAAATCGCGGTGAGCGCAAACTGCGCGCGCGACCAATCGACCGAAGCGATTTCAGACATTTTATTCCTTTGTCAAATTTGAGATTACAAAGTCGGCCTTAGCCTCGTCGCTCTCAAATTTTGAATTTAAACTTTCATCAAAGATAAATACTTTTAAAATTCCGAACATTATAAGTAGCTTGATAGCTATCACGAGCCACAGGCTCTTTCCGAGCTTCATGTTCCTAAAACCGTCGACATACAAAGACGAGATGTTTTTAATATATTTTTTAATCATAACTTAACATATTACAGAAATTTAACTTAAAATATCATTTTAAAGTTTTGATTTTATAAAATTATTTATGCTCTCAAGCGTTTATAAATTTTAAATAAGGTATAATCTCGCTAAAAATTTAAAAGGCGCGATATGCAAAAAAATCCAAACGAAACAAAGTATATTTTCATAACGGGCGGCGTGCTAAGCTCGCTGGGTAAGGGCATCGCGGCGGCTTCTATCGCCACGCTTCTTAAAAACACGGGCTTAAAAGTAAGCATTCTAAAGGCAGATCCCTACATCAACGTAGATCCCGGCACCATGAGTCCGCTCGAGCACGGCGAGGTTTTCGTCACCGACGACGGCGCGGAGACTGATCTGGATCTCGGACACTATGAGAGATTTTTAGACGAGAGCCTAAGCCAGGATAATAACTTCACCACCGGCCGCGTTTATAGCTCCGTCATCGAAAAAGAGCGCAGAGGCGACTATCTGGGCAAAACTATCCAAGTCATCCCGCACATCGTGGGCGAGATCGTCGATCGCATCAAAAAGGCGGGAGAGGGTCGCGACATACTGATCGTTGAAATCGGCGGCACGGTAGGCGATATCGAGGGTTTGCCGTTTTTGGAGGCTATCCGCGCCCTTCGCATCGAGGTCGGCCGCAAACGCGCGATGAATATCCACCTAACGCTCGTGCCGTTTATAAAAGTCGCTGGCGAGCTAAAAACCAAGCCTACCCAGCACAGCGTCGGCGAGCTGCGCCGTATCGGCATTAGCCCCGATATGATCATCTGTCGCGCCGAGCAGCCGCTAAACCGCGAGCTAAAGGATAAAATAGCCGCCAGCTGCGGCGTAGAGCGCAACTGCGTCATCGAGAGTATCGACTCGGCCAGCATATATCAGGTGCCGCTCGCGTTTTATAACCAAGATATTTTGACTCCGATCGCCGAAATTTTAAATTTGGGCGAATTAAAGCTTGATATGCGCAACTGGGACAGCCTAGTTAAGCGTATCATCGCGCCGACGAAAGAGACCACGATAGCATTTGTGGGCAAATACGTCGATCTCAAAGAGAGCTACAAGAGTCTGACCGAGAGTATCATCCACGCAGGCGCGAGCCTTGACGCGAGGGTAAATTTAAAGTGGATAGATAGCGAGAAGATCGAGCCATCAAACGTCGAGGAGTTACTAAAAGACGTGGGCGGCGTGTTAGTTGCTGGAGGCTTTGGCGAGCGCGGCGTGAGCGGCAAGATCGAGGCGATAAAATACGCCCGCGAAAACAGCGTGCCGTATCTTGGCATCTGCCTAGGCATGCAGCTAGCGCTCATCGAGTTTGCCCGCAACGTGCTAAAGCTCGAGGACGCAAATTCGGTCGAATTTAAGCCCGAGTGCGTAAATCCTATCATCTATCTCATCGATAGTTTCATCGACGCGCACGGTCAAACGCAGATCCGCACGCACCAAAGCCCGGTCGGCGGCACGATGAGGCTTGGCGCGTATACTTGCGACGTGAAGCCCGGCTCGCTGCTAAGCCAAATCTACGGCGGCGCCAAATGCGTCAAAGAACGCCATCGCCACCGCTACGAGGCAAATCCGAAATACAGAGCCGAATTTGAAGCAAACGGCCTGATAGTTAGCGGCGAGAGCGACGGGCTGATTGAGGCAGTCGAGCTTAGCTCGCCTGCAGCGGGCGCTAAAAACTCGCATCCGTGGTTCGTCGGCGTGCAGTTTCATCCGGAATTTACCAGCCGCTTAACAAACCCAAATCCCGTAGTTTTGGGCTTTATCAAAGCTAGCTTAGGAAACCCGAAATAATCAAATTTAGAGCCGATCGGCTCTAAATTTTCTTTTCCGCGACAAATTTATCTAGGATTACTTTTACGAATTTTTCGGTAGAGTTTTTGCCGTAGCTAAAATAAAGGCTAGGCTCGATAAGCTCGACTTCGTTGATTAAAATTTTATCTTTTGCGCCGATTAGATCTATCCTTGCGTAGACGGGATTAAAGGCAAGCCTAGCTAAAACGTCTCGCGCGACGTTTAGAAAGGCTGCAGTCGGCTCTACCGAGCTAATCTTAACGCCGAAATTCGAGTTTGCCCTATAATCCTCGCTAGCAGGCGAGCGGCGTACGGCGTGAGAAAAAACGCCGCCTAAAAATATCAAGCAAATTTCGCCGCTAACGGCGATCTCTTCGATAAAAGGCTGAAGCAAAGCTCCGTTTTTATATTCGCTTAAATTTGATATTTCGTCGATTTTAGCTACGCCGTTGCCGCTCTGTCCGACGAGCGGTTTTATCACGCCGCCCGGGCAAATTCGCCTTAGCTCTTCTATATTTTCATCACCGTTTAAAAGCGTGCTAGGGATCGCGGGAAGTCCTAAAGCTTCAAGTTCTAAGAGGTATTTTTTCGATAAATTCCAGCGCACGATCTCGGCGCCGTTTATTATCTTCGCTCCGCTTTTTTCAAGCTCGCTCAAAAACGATAAAAATTTAGCCGCGTCTAGGCTGTAATCCCAAGCCGCAAGCGGCAAAATCAAAGAATCTTCGTCTAGCGAACCGACATCTAAATTTTGCCACGGCACTATCTCGCACTGTGCGCCGCCGTCGCTGAAAGCGTGGCTTAAATTTCGCAAGTCCTCGTTGCCCTTTGCGTAAGCAAGGCAACTTAAAATAAAAATCCTCACGCGCTACTCTACTCCAAACGCTGACTTTGCGACTACGGCTGGTACGCCGGCATCGTCGTAAAAAATATCCACGTTTACTTTATAAAGCTCTTGTATTAGCTCTTTAGTTATGGTTTTTTTAGCTTCGCCCTTGGCTTTTATCTTGCCGTCGCTTAGTAGCAACACCTCGTCGCTAAACTGCGACGCTAGCGATAAATCGTGCAGTATCATAACGGTAGTTATACCGTGCTCGCGCGTAAATTTCCTAACGCAGTCCAAAAGCACGCATTGATGGTGCATATCAAGAGCCGAAACAGGCTCGTCCAAAAGTAAAATTTTAGGCTTTTTGATAAGCACGGAGGCAAACATCACAATCTGGCGCTGACCGCCTGAGAGCTGCATCACGTCGCGACCGGCTAGATGTAAAATCCCTAGTTTTTTCATTATCTCTACGGCCGAGTTTATTTGCTCGTCTTTTAGATAAAGCCCGAGACTATCCATAAGCCCTAGCAAAACGACCTCAAGAGCCGTTAAACTCGCGTCTACGTAGCTATCTTGGGGCATGTAGCCGATTTTCTTTTTCCACGAGAAATGGTTTTTGAAATTTAACCTCTCTTCGCCGAATTTAATCTCGCCCTCATAGCCCATCTCGCCGAAAATCGCGCTTATGAGCGTAGTTTTGCCTGCGCCGTTAGGCCCTAGTACGGAGTAAACTTTGCCTTCTTCAAAGCTAGCGTTTACGGCATCTGCCGTGCAAAGCGAGCCGCGGTATATCGTTAAATTCTTAAGCTCTAGCATACGTTTTTCCTTGAGAGGATGATCCAGAAGAAAAACGGCACGCCCACAAACGCCGTGATGATGCCGACCGGAAAGAGTCCGCCCGGATTTATAACCTTAGAAAGTACCGAAGCTATCGACAAAAACGCTGCGCCGACGAAGATAGTAGTAGGCAGGAAAAATCTCTGATCCTCGCCGACTAAATTTCTAGCGATATGCGGAGCGACCAGACCGATAAAGCCTATAACGCCGACGAAGCTAATTACCGTAGCCGTCATAACCGAAACTATAAGCAAAATTTTAATCCTAAGGGCGGATAAATTTACGCCCATGCTTTTGGCTCGCTCTTCGCCCAGTTTCAAAGCCGTTAGCGCCCAAGTATTTAGCATCAGTAGCGAGATGCATACGACCGTTACGACCGTAGCGACTGCCAGCGTACTCCATTTAGCCTTTTGGAGGCTACCGAACAGCCAAAATAAAATCGCCTGCGAAATCTCGGGCGCAGACAAAAACTGCACCAAAGAGAGCATGGACTGAAACAAAAACAAAAGCGCGATACCGACTAAAACTAAAGTAGCCGACCCAAATCGCCTCATCATCGAAAACAAAAACAGTATAGACGCCGCTAACATCGTCATGATAAACGCACCGATAGGCACGGCGTAAATTTGAGGCAGCCCAAACGAACCAAACGCCATCACCAGCGATGCGCCAAATCCCGCCGCCGCGGCAAGCCCCAGCGTGTAGGGGCTTGCCATCGGGTTGTTTAAAAGCGTCTGTATCTCTGCGCCGCCCGCTCCCAAAGCCGCGCCTACGACTAAAGCCATAAGCGCTACGGGAAGCCTGATATCGTAAACGATGTGGTATAAAAATTTATCCTGCTCGCCGCCTAAAATCGGCTGTAAAAGCGTATCTACGACTTCTCTTGGCGAGAGCATCGCAGGCCCGGTACCGATATCAAACACCATCGAGACAAGACCCACGGCTATAAAGCTCAAGATGATGATTAAGCGTTTAAATTCGCGCTTTCTATGAGCTTTTACGACCTCTTCGGAGCTTATTTTATTCATTTTTCGTCCGCTTGGATGGCTATAGTTCCGACGGGAACGACAGGCAAGTACTTTTTATGAAAATCAACGTAAGTCTTTATCGGATCTACGTCTTTAAATAACTGCGGATACAAAGCTTTTGCGATATATTGCACCATCGCCATATCCGCAAGCGTTCTTGACGCGCCCATATATAGGCCGTATAGGCGGTTATTTTTGATAGCCGGAAGCTCTGACCAACCGACGCGTTTTTTAAATCCGTCCAGTCTTTTTAGCGCCTCGGCTTTATCTATGTTTATGCCCATCACCATCGCAGTCGGTTCTTTTTTTAGTTCGGTTTCGCGGCCTGTTATCATTATAACGTCGGGTTTTGCGGCTATGACTTGCTCGGCGTTGATGGGCGCCCACTGCTCGACTAGATCGGCTGCGATATTATCTCCGCCGGCTAAATCTATCAGCGAACCCCACATATCTTTACCGTAGGTTATCCCCGTGTCTTCAGGACCGCCGCGGCCGAATTCTATGTAAATTTTAGGTTTAGGCAAATTTGCTTTTGCGATTCGGTCGCCCACTTCTTTTACGGTGTCTTCGTATAGTTTAGAGATCTCGTCCGCTCTTTTTTCCTCGCCTAAAATTTCGCCTAAAATTTTAGTGCTTTTTATGTGAAGCTCAACCTTCTCGCGGTTATAATCAAGCACGACTATCGGGATATTTAGATCGGTTAGGGGCTTTAAATCAGGTTCTAGCACGTTATACTGCCAAGATGCGAGTATTAGCAAATCGGGTTTTAGAGAGATAACTTTTTCTACCGAGAACGTACCAACCTCTACCTCGCCGAAGTCCGCAAGCTTATTTAGCTGCGGTAGAGCTTTGCTATATAGATCCCAACTAGCAGGCGTCCAGTCTGTCCAAACCTCTTTTGAAAAACCCACGACTTTATCTAAAGCCTTAGTGCCGCCGACGGCTAAAAAGTCGGTGTAGTAAAAACCTAAGGCTATGCGTTTAACGGGCAAATTTACCTTTACCTCGCGACCCAAGACGTCTTTTATGATCTTAGTTTCGGCCGCCGCTTGGGTTGCTGAAAATACCGCAAAAAGCACCAACAGCGCTTTTAAAAAAGTTCTTTTCATATCGTTCCTTTTTGTTGAAATGAGAACGCAATAATACAAAAATGCATCTTAACCTAGGTTTAAATATAGTAATTAATATCATTTCAAATATAATTTCGACTCGTTTAAAATTATAAGAAATTAAATTTCAAAAAGCTATAATTTGCGCATTAGAAAATAAAAAAGAAGGAAAAAGATGAAATTTAAACCAAAATTTAGCCTTTTTCGCGGCGTGGCGTGGGTAAATTTAACCCCAGAGACGAGCGGAAATTTAGGCAAAAACGGTGGCAAGGCGGCGATTGAGCGCGAGGCTTACGCAAAAGCCCGTCAAAACAATGTTAAATAAGGAAAAAATAAAGGAATTACTGAATCAAAGATTTGAAAATGACATTCACAAAAAACTTTCAGAAATTCCTACGCCTGATGCGTTAAAGGATGTATTTAAGGGTGCCGAGCGCATAAAACGCGCGATCGAGCGAAACGAAAAGATAGTCGTTGTTGGCGACTACGACGTGGACGGCGTGATCGCCAGCGTCATAATGGCCGAGTTTTTCGATGATTTGGGTGTTAGCGAGTATTTCGTGCGTATCCCAAATCGCTTTAGCGACGGATATGGGCTAAATCCGCAAATCGTCGAGGAGATCGCAGACGCAGGCCTCATCGTGACCGTAGATAACGGCATCTCGGCAAACGACGCGGCTCAAATTTGCAAGCAAAAGGGCATCGATCTCATCATCACCGATCACCACATGCCCCCAGACGTCCTGCCCGAGGCCTACGCGATCATCAACCCAAAGCAAAAGGATTGCCCTTTCCCAAACGTCGAAATTTGCGGCGCTCAGGTTGCGTGGTATCTAGTGGGCGCGCTAAAAGACGTGTGCCGCATCAACTACGATATGGGTAAATTTCTAGACCTCCTCGCTATCGCGATAATAGCCGATATGATGGAGCTTCGCGACTTAAACCGCATCCTGGTTAAGCTTGGCGTAAACCGTCTAAACAGCTCGCGCAGGCCTGCGTTTACCGCGATAAAGCAGCTATACGGCAAGGATAAATTTGAGTGCGACGACATCAGCTTTCTCATCGCGCCGCTTATCAACTCATCGGGCCGCATGGACGATGCGAGCGTATCTTTTGAGTTTTTGCGCGCCAAAAACTTAGACCGCGCCTGCGAATGCCTCGACACCATCGTAAGCTTTAACAACTCTCGCAAGGAGGAGGAGCGCACGCTTTTTGAGTGCTCGTTAAAGGACGTGCGCGAGGACGAACACATCATCGTGACTTGGGGCAGGGGCTGGCACGAGGGCGTCATCGGTATCGTCGCATCGCGTCTAGCAAAGCAGTTTAAAAAGCCCGCCATCGTCTTTAGCATTGACGAAAACCGCGCCAAAGGTAGCGCTAGAAGCGTGGGCAAGCTAGACATCCTCTCGCTCATCGCTAGCCACGAAAATTTGCTCGTGGGCTACGGCGGGCACAAGGGAGCTGCCGGCATCGTGATAGATCCGGCGAATTTAGAAGCGTTTAAGGCGGCGATAAATAGCTCGTGCATGCTGATGGACCTGCATGAATTTAGCGCGTTTGACGAGCCTTTGGGTGAGATAGAGGCGGGCGAAGTGGACTTCGAGCTACTTGAAATTTTGGAGCATTTCGAGCCCTACGGACAGAAAAATCCGCGCCCGCTCTTTGAGATCAAATCTGCCGTCGTCAAAAACAAAAAACTAATCGGCAGGGAGCAAAATCACCTAAAGCTCATCCTGCAAAAAGACGGCAAATGCCTCGAGGCGCTGTTTTTTAACTTCACTCGCGAGCCGCATGCGGGCGAGAGTATTGACCTCGTTTTTTCGGTATCGAAAAACTCGTTTCGAGGACTCGTTACGCCGCAGCTGCTGGTAAAAGAGATATCGTGAATTCGGCTAGTTTTGCTTGGATTAAATTTAGAGATTTTTCGGCAGGAATTTTATGGCTAAATCTAAACAAATAAAAGATAAATCTAGCAAAAAGAAAACTATTTTTAGCCAGTCAGTAATCGAAAAGATTTTATTTTATACGTTTATCGCTATCGTCGCCGTTATCTTATATATCATTAGCACGTTTATTCATAAAGAGAAAAAGATAGTCTGCGAAGAACAGCCGCCCGAAGTCATGCTAGCAGCACTCAGAGAAGGTACGCCAGACTCGATAAGAGAGGCAATGAAAAAGGTAAACTGTAGAGAAGTAGAAGTATACAAGCATTCTCGCCATAAACGATTTTTTTCAAGAAGAATGCGCTAAATAAATTTAATTTAATATTAGCATTTAAATTTGCGCTTAAATTCGGCAAAGTCATGCGATAAATTTTCAAATCGCACCGCAAAACGGCAATTTCTCGCGGATAAAACACGAAATTTTAAAATCTATGAGTCAATTTTAGAGTCTTGTGAAAATTTATTTTTGATATGTGCCGTCTTATTTAAGATGCGACTCGGTTCTAGTTTTATATCGAATTTAAAAGCAAAATGCCGCAATTTAAACACGCAATCGTCGTCACGGGCAGTATCGGCAGCGGCAAGAGCGCGGTTTGCGAGATACTCGCGAGCCGCATGCCGGCGAGAGCATAGACCTCGTTTTTTCGGTATCGAAAAACTCGTTTCGCGGACTGGTTACGCCGCAGCTGCTAGTAAAAGAGATTTTGTAAATTTAACCTCGGTTTCGTTAAGCTCAAATTTGATGAAACCGAGATTACTTAAATTTATAATTCTAATCCGTTAAAGTTACTTTTCTACACACTTGACGCAAGCGACCGAAATATCAGGGTTTGAGCTAAGTTTCACACAAAATAATTAACATTACATAAATATTCGTTCTTTATTTAAGTTTATTTTTGCTTCAATTTCAATATTAAATATTAATTTTGCAGGAGCGAAAATGAAAATTTCTTACGTTTTGGCGCTGGCCATGGCGTCAAATTTGATGCTTAGCGCCGAGGAGGCGATAAGCCTGAGTCCCGTTACCGTCTCGTCAAAAATGCAAAAATCAGCCCTCGACGAGCCAACTAATGCGCAAATAGTCGGCAAGGGCGCGATACTGGAAAACAGCGACATCGCCAAATCGCTTTCAAATTTGAACGGCTTTACGATGGAGCGTAAGGGCGGAGGCGGCAGCGAGGTTTATTATCGTTCACAGACGGCGGCTAGGCTGCCGGTGCTGATCGACGGTAGCACGCTAAACGGCGGCTGCGGCATGCGAATGGATACGCCCATCACCTACATCTCGGCGCAAAACTACAGCTCGGTTCGCATCGTAAAAGGTCCGCAAGACGTCAGATATGGTGCGCTCATTAGCGGCGGTATATTTTTCGATAGAGAGATAGCAAGGCTATCAAAACCGAGCTTTGGAGGAAACGTAAGCGTGCTGGGCGGTAGTTTCAAGCGATTTGAGACTACTGCGGACGTAGCGGCGGGTAACGAGCTGGGTAGCCTAGAGGTCTCGGGCGGACACTATGAAAGCGGCGATTATAAAAGCGGCGGCGGGCAGAAAATGCATACGCACTATAAACGCAATAGCGTCTCACTCGTGGGCACACTAACGCCCACGGAAACTACTGCCTTACAGCTAAGCGCGGATCTGGGCGAGGGCGAAGCGGCGTATGCGGACAGGATGAGGGACGGCGTGCAGTTTGACCGTAAATCTTTCGGGCTCAAATTTGAACAAGACGTCGGCGAGCACAAGATCAGGCTAAGTTCGTACTATCATCAGATCGACCATATAATGGACAACTTCACCATGCGTCCGGTGGTGCCGGGCACGGGACGCGGCAAGGGATACAGCATCAGCCACCCGATACGCGATATGTACGGCTTTAAACTAGAAGGCGAGCTAAATTTCGACAATCTAACAAGCTATCTTGGCGCTGGGTACTCTGAGGATGTATTTAAGTGGAGAGGCGCTGGAACGGGCGGAGCCGGCGTAACAAAGGCCCAAATGGACGCAGCCGTATCAAAGCCGCACGTAAAAGAGCGCAAGGTAACGTATAAAACGATCTACACTCAAAACGAATACGTCCTTGAAAACAACTACGGGCTTTTTGGCGGACTTAGGCTCGATGCGGGCGAGAGAAAACTGTTAAAAACGCATAAGAGCAGGAAAGAAAATTTAATCTCCGGTTTTTTCAGATATGAAAAATATCTACAAAATTTAACTCTCTACGCAGGTCTAGGGCATGCACAAAGACTGCCCGATCACTGGGAAACAAACAAGGACGCGAACTTAGAACTACGTAAAGAAAGAAATACTCAGCTGGATTTTGGCGCCGTGCTAAAAGATCAAAACTACGAACTAAACGCAAATTTCTTCGTCTCAAAGATGGATGATTATATCATGCTAAAATATAATCCTATGGGCATGTCCTCAGATGCGTTTAATACCGACGCCCTGCTATACGGCGGCGAGATAGAGGGCACTACGCTGCTAGACGATATGTTTAGGCTAGGGGCGGGAGTATCCTACGTATACGGCAAGGTGACTAAAAACGCGGGCGGCCTAAAAGACGGCGATGCACTGCCTAAGGTTTCACCTCTAGCGTTTAAGCTAAGCGCCGGCTTAGAAAAGCCCGACTGGTTCGTCAAAGCCGACTTCTACGCTAACGCGTCGCAAAACCGCGCGCAAAAAGGCTACGGCGACGTGGGTGGCATGGACCTGGGTAAGAGCGATAGCTTTTGGACGCTGGGGCTAAGCGCGGGCTACAAATACAAAAATTATCAATTCTTGCTAGCGGCGGAAAACCTAAACGACGCCAAATACGCCTATCATAACTCAAAAGGCGGCTACGGCGGCGGTATCGCAGGCTACGAGACTATCCCGAACGGCACGAGGCTTTATGAGCCGGGCAGAAGCTTTTGGGCGAAATTTAAAGTGCATTTTTAGGGCGTAGCTCGGTTAAATTCGGCGCGGTTTTGGCTTTATGCTTTGTTTTAAACCGCTCCGAATTTATACTAACGTCAAATTTGCCGCGCCAGGCTTTTATGGCTCTTGTCGGTTTTTGGGTTTGTAAATTTGAGTACGTTTTTGTTGTTTGGCGTTTAAATTTGAAGTCAAATTTAAACGAGGCAAGCTTGCCGCGCGATACTTATCGCAAAATAGTCTAAAATTGACGGCTACAAACGACGACGCGGATGTAAATTTGAAAAAGAGAGAACAGCAGACATATTTGGAAAAGCGGGAAATTTGGAAAGAAATTTCGGGGAAAGTCCCCCGAAATTTAAGCTCTTTTATTCTCCAAGCGATTTAAAACCGGTTTTAAAAACTCGTCAAATTCATCTTGCGTTAGTACTCTTTTACCTAGTTTTTCCTTGCACTCTTTACCGAGCTCGCAAAGCACCTCGCGGTTTGCGATGCTTTGAGCCTTGCCGTGTCTTGCTAGCACCGTATTTAGCTCGTGTTCCTCTGAGAAATTAACCAACTCGCGATCTGTTGCCATTTTAGCTCCTTGTTAAGAATTTGTGCGGTGATTATACAGTTTTAGGTTTAACGTATGACTAAATTTGCGTGATAAACGAGTTTGCGTAGTTAAATTTAAAGGCGGCGCTCGTAAAGTAACGGCGTCAAATTTGATGGTCCGCGCTACTCTATCCCGCCCAAAAGCGGTACGAATAAGCACTCGTCAAGCGCTTTTTGCGTTATCTCGCCGCGAGCGTCCTTTGTAAATTTGACGATAAATTGTTTGCCGTCTTTTTTGATAGGGGCTACTAAAATACCGCCGTTTTTTAACTGATTAAAAAGCGTCTGTGGTACCTGCTGTGCAGCCGCTGAAAGCAAGATCCTGTCGTATGGCGCGTAGCTTTTCCAGCCGACGTTTCCGTCGTCAAATCGCACGTGGACGTTGTGGATTTTAAGCGCCTCAAAGCGTTTTTTGGCTTCGTTTGCGAGCTTTTCGATGCGCTCGACGCTAAAAACCCTGTGCGCCAAATGCGATAAAATCGCCGCCTGATAGCCGCTACCGCAGCCGATCTCTAGGGCGTTGTCGATATCTTCGGCTTCGAGCGCTAGCGTCATTTTGGCTACCGTTAGAGGCGAGCTGATCCATTGATTGCCGCCGATGGGCTGGGCGTCTAGGCTGTATGCGTGGCGAGTGACGGGCGCAAAGATCTCGCGCGGAGTGTCGCAAAGAGCCTTGTAAAGCGAGGGCGTCAGAGTGAGTATATCGCCGATTTCATCGGCCATGTTTGTGCATTTTGATTTTTCAAGAGCGGTCATAAAATCCCCAAATTTCGTTTGGTTTCAAGGATCAAATTTGCATCAAATTTAGCCTCTTGCGCAAATTCTCCGCCTGGCAAAAATACGCCCGAAAACTCTAAATCAAGCGAACTTGCGGCCACGACGTAGCAGCTATTAGCAAGCGCTAGAGCTTTGCAAAGCGTAAGATATGCGTCCTCGCGCGCCTTGCCCCACATGGCGGGTACTAGGATGACGTCGCAGCCCTTTAGCTGCTGCCAAAGATGGGCAAATCTAAGCTCAAAGCAAATGAGAACGCCGATTTTTAGCCCTTTAAAATCAAAAGGCTTTATCGCCGACTCGTCTCCCGCAGCAAAAATTTCGTGCTCTAAATTCGGGCGAAAAAGCTTTGATTTGTTTTGCGTGTAAAAGACGTTTTGGCTGTTTAGCAGGATAAATTCGTTGTAAATTTCGTTTCTTTGCGCCTGCGTGATTGAAATTTGTGCGAGTCCTTTGGCGCGGTTTAGGCTTGTTAGGTGCGTGAGCCCGAGAAATTTATCAGGGCTTAGCGCTTCTTGCAGAGCTTCAAAAAGTATAGCGTCAAAGCTGCCGATAGAGCCGCCTAGCATCGCGCGGTTTGCGCCGCTAAAAAATCCATCGAAATCATACCCGCTCACGCACAGCTCGCTAGCTAGGATAACCGAATTTTCGGGCGCGGCGGCGATTTTTTCTAGCAGTTCGTCTTGTCTTTGCCGGCAGGTCGGCGCAGTTAGGACGATAGGGCATAAATTTGGACTAAAAGTCGTCAAAGCTGATGCTTCCCTTGCTATAGTTTGTCACTTTTGCCTCAAAGAAATTTGACTTTTGGTCGTTAAATTTAGCAAAATCATCGACCCATTTGATCGGATGAGGAACGTTGTAGCGGCGCTTTAGACCGATGGCGACTAGGCGCTGATCGATGAGGTAGCGGATGTACTGTTCGATGATGTCGTCGGTAAAGCCCATGATCTGGTTTTGCGTGATATATTTGCCCCATTTGATCTCAAGCTCGCCCGCGCGCTCGAACATATCGTAAATTTTTGCCTCGGTTTGGGGCGTTAAAAGATCGGGGCGCTCGGTGCGGACGCTGTTTATCATGTTTTGAAATAGCAGCAGATGCGTGATCTCGTCGCGCTGGATAAAGCGGATCATCTGCGCGCTGCCTAGCATCTTGCCCGCACGCGCCAGAGCGTAGATCGCCGTAAAACCGCTGTAAAAATAAATACCCTCTAAAATTTGATTTGCCACCATGGCTAGCAGTAGCTTTTCGTCCGTTACTTCGCCTGCTAGCTCCTCGTAAACGCTTGAGATGTAGTCGTTTTTCTCGCGCAAAACCTCGTCGTGCTTTTCCATCTCGTAGATCAGGTCGGTGTTGTCGCAGATGGCCTCGACCATGACGGCGTAGGACTTGGAGTGGTTGGCCTCCTCGTAGGCTTGGCGCGCCAGGCAGGCGTTGATCTCGGGCGCGGTGATGTATGGGTTGATGTTGTCGGCTAGGTTGTTCGTCTGGAAGCTATCCATCGAGATGAGCTGGCTCCAAACCAGATCGTACATGCGCTTTTC